>OFFT01000019.1_pt1 | contig 141296 bp, 144 predicted proteins | sample 1521581 | NCBI WGS metagenome assembly OFFT01 (sample SAMEA3504084, study PRJEB24116) | mouse gut metagenome | biome: mouse gut; feature: mouse-associated habitat; material: faeces | place: Denmark | collected 2011
CCATTTGACAGGCACCGCCGCATTTTTATTCCTGTATCCGGCGTTTGATTTCCTCGAAAGAGACCGGAGCATAGCCGGTGCGTTCCACAGAGACACAGTAATGCTGGGAACTGTAGGTTCTGTACAGCGGCGAGGCATGTACATGGCCGAAGAGATTGGCATAGGGCATGTTTTCGCAGACATACAGAGGCTGGTGGGACAGAATCCAGAAGTCTTCCAGGATCACGGGCAGGTCGTATACCTCATCGAAGCCCATGTCCCGGTAAGCCTGGCTGCGCAGGCTGTCGTGGTTGCCCTTTAGCAGATATTTTGTGCCGCTCAGGAGAGCGGGGGAAAACAGACCCCAGTCCCCCAGCACATATACCTTGTCATCCGGGGCCACTGTTTCGTTCCAGCGCCGTGCCAGTTCCCGGTCCATATCCTGGGCGTTGTGAAAAGGGCGGTTCTCATAGCGCAGAATCCGTTCGTCTCCAAAATGTGTATCCGCGATAAAATAGATCATGGAATTTCCTCCGTATTTAGCTGCCGTCATATATTATACCCTTTTTCCCCATTGGGAGCAAGCCGCATCCATTATAATTCGGTAAAAAAGGGATTGCATTTATTCTCAAATTGAGTATAATAGAAGCAATAGGAGAAAAACTCAAATTGAGATTTATTTGGAGGGAAGAGATGAAGGGAAAAAATGCACAGGGACTGACAGAGCAGGAATTCCTGGGCCGATATGATCCCCAAAAGTATGAGCATCCTTCGGTGACGGTGGATGTGCTGATCTTCACGGTGGACAAAAGCAGAGAGGCTTATTCTTTGCGAATTCTGCTGGACAGAAGGGAGGAGCATCCGTTCCTGCATAAGTGGGCCCTTCCCGGCAGCTTTGTGGGGATGGGGGAATCCGTAGAACAGGCGGCGGCCAGGGAACTGGAAGAGGCTACAGGACTGCGGACTCCGTATCTGGAACAGTTATACACCTGGGGGGATCTGGGGCGGGATCCCCGTACCCGGATCATCTCGGTGTCCTATATCGCCTTAGCGCCCGGCGAAACACTGTTACCGGAGGGAGAAAAAGGGATGCCCCGGGGAAAGTGGTACAGCGTCAGCGCCCGGGGCGGGCAGCTTCGGCTTTGGAACGGGGCGGGGGAACTGACGGAGGCGGATCTGGCTTTCGACCATGCGGCCATGATCCGGCTGGCGCTGGAGCGCATGAAAAATAAGCTGTTCTACACGGACATCGCTTTTCATCTGCTGCCGGAATACTTCACCTTGCCCGAACTGCAGCGGCTCTACGAGGCCATTCTGGGAGAAAGCCTTCACAGTCCCAACTTCCGCCGGGACATGCAGAAATGGGTGGAGCGCACAGAGCGGAAATCCAGGCCCTCGAAGGCGGGGAAACCTGCCTGGTATTACAGGCAGAAGAAAGAGAGAACAGGGAATTTAGAATAAGGAGGAGCGTATGAGATATCTGATCGTAGTAGACATGCAAAAAGATTTTGTGACAGGGGTGCTGGGCACCAAAGAAGCCCGGCAGATTCTGCCTGCAGTGGTGGCCAGGGTACAGGGCTTTGAAGGCCGGGTGATTTTTACCAGAGATACCCATGGGGAGGATTATCTGGACACCCAGGAGGGCAGATATCTTCCTGTGCCCCACTGCATCCGGGGCAGCGAAGGGTGGCAGCTTACGGAGGAACTGGAAGCGATTCGGGCCGCAAAGGATCTGCCCGTATACGACAAAGTCACCTTTGGATGTCCCGAACTGGCCAGAGATCTGGTTCAGGCAAACGCCCGGGAAGCCATTCAATCCATAGAACTCATAGGTGTGTGCACGGATATCTGTGTGGTGAGCAATGCCTTGACCATCAAGGCCCATCTGCCGGAAGTGCCCATATATGTGGATCCGGCCTGCTGCGCAGGGGTGACGCCCCAGGCCCATCAGGCGGCTCTGGATACCATGCGGTCCTGCCAGATCCAGATGCGGTAGGAAATGCCGGAGGCTGCAGGGAAGCGAAAGGAGAGCGTATGAAACAGTTTCACGAGAGAAATTTATCCATGGTGATGGATTTTTATGAAATGACCATGAGCAACGGCTATTTTCGGGATCAGGATAAGGATACAAAAGTAGCTTTTGACGTATTCTATAGAAAGAATCCGGACAATGGCGGTTTTTCCATCTTCTGCGGCCTGGAACAGATCGTGGAATATATTGAGAATCTGCATTTTGACCGGGAGGACATTGAATATCTGCGCGGTCAGAGGCTGTTTGGAGAAGAATTCCTGGAATATCTGTCGGAATTTCGGTTTAAAGGGGATGTGTACGCCTTTCCGGAGGGGACCATTATGTACCCCAACGAACCCATTATTACTGTGGTTGCGCCCCTGATCGACGCCCAGCTTATTGAGACGGCCATTCTGCTGGAGGTGAACCACCAGTCCCTGATCGCCACTAAGACCCGTCGAATCGTCCGGGCGGCGGACGGCAGGGCGGTATCGGATTTCGGTGCCCGCAGGGCCCACAACATGGACGCCGCCGTATATGGGGCCAGGGCGGCATACATCGGGGGCGCAGTGGGTACCGCCACGGTGCTGGCAGGGAAAATGTTTGACATTCCCATCAGCGGCACCATGGCCCACAGCTGGGTCATGTACTATAAGGATGAATTCACCGCCTTCAAAAAGTATGCGGAGAATTACCCGGATTCCACGGTATTGCTGGTGGACACCTATGATGTGCTAAAGAGCGGTGTTCCCAATGCCATCCGGGTGGCTAAGGAAGTGCTTGCGCCCATGGGTAAGCGCCTGAAGGGAATCCGTATCGACAGCGGTGATCTGGCATATCTGTCCAAAAAGGTGAGAAAGGCCCTGGACGCCGCGGGTCTGGAGGACTGTAAGATCGTGGTATCCAACAGCCTGGATGAATTTACCATTACCTCAATCCTGGCCCAGGGCGGCAGAATAGACAGTTTCGGGGTGGGCGAGCGGCTGATTACTTCCAAATCCGATCCCGTGTTCGGGGCCGTGTACAAGATTGCGGCGGTGGAAGAGAACGGGGTTTTCGCGCCCCGCATCAAGGTGTCGGAGAATGAGGAAAAGATCACGAATCCCGGCCTTAAAACAGTGTACCGGGTCTATGACCGGGACAAAAAAGCCATAGCGGATCTGATCGCGCTGGCGGATGAAGAAGTGGATTTTTCAGGGCCCTATCGCTATGTGGATCCAAGGAAGCCCTGGAAAGTGCGTTATTTTGAGAACTGTACCGTCAAACCTCTCCAGGTGCCCATCTTCCAGCAGGGCAAGCTGGTATATGACCTGCCCAGTGTGGCGGAGATAGCCGGGTATGTGAAACGGCAGCTTGCGGAGGAAATCTGGGAAGAGGAGCAGCGCTTTGAAAATCCCCACGCCCACTATATGGATATGACCCCGGCCATGTACGAAGTCAAGATGTCCCTGCTCAGCGATTCCCGGGAAAATATGAATTGAAGGCATATGGAGAACTTCACCTTTCGGTGCCGTTGCGCAGCGACTCGGAGATCATAAGATCTCCAATAGGAGGACTTTTTATGGAATATGGATATATTAAGACAGCCACCGCAACTTTTGACATACAGGTGGGAGGCGTCAGCGCCAACGTGGAGAAAATGACGGGCCTGATGGCACAGGCCCGGGAGCAGCAGGTGGAGTTGCTGGTATTCCCGGAACTCTGCGTTACCGGATACAGCTGCGGCGATCTGTTTTTGACCCGGGGCCTTCTAACCCGGGCCCGGGAAGGGCTGAAGCGGTTGGCGGAAGCCTCCGGGGGCAGTTACTGCCTGGTGGTGGTGGGAGCGCCGGTCTGCCACAACCAGAGACTGTATAACTGCGCGGTCTTTCTCCAGGACGGACAAATCAGGGGCATTGTGCCCAAGTCCTACATTCCGGGCTACAAGGAATTCTACGAGAAGCGCTGGTTTGCCTCCGGCAGACAGATTCTGGCCGAGGAAGAGCAGGGGGTACCCTTCGGTACCCAGGTGATGATGCGGCTTGGCAGCGATGTGCTGGTGGCGGCGGAGATCTGCGAGGACTTGTGGGTATCCGACAGTCCCAGCATACGGCATTGCCTGAACGGGGCAGACCTGGTGGTAAACCTGTCGGCTTCCAACGAGACTGTGTCCAAAAAGGCCTACCGACAGGATCTGGTGAAAATGCAGTCCGCCAAATGCATGTGCGGCTATATCTACGCCTCTTCGGGAGAGGGGGAGAGTACCACCGACCTGGTTTTTTCAGGGCACTGCATGATTGCGGAGAACGGCAGTATAAAGGCGGAGCGCTATGGAGAGGGAGAGGGCCTTTTGACGGCGTTGCTTGATGTGCAGAAGCTGCAGAACGACCGGGTGAAAATGAACAGTGAAAATGAGGCCGTGGACCTGGAATCCTATGTCCGGGTGCAGCTGGAAAGAGACGCTTTTGGCCATCTGCCCAAGCAGGTGGATGCCTACCCTTTTGTTCCCGCAGATCATGAAAAGCGGATGGAGCGTTGTGAGGAAATCATGCAGCTGCAGGCAACGGGTCTGTACGAACGCCTGAAAAAGACAGGGCTTAAAAAGGCTGTCATCGGCATTTCCGGCGGTCTGGACAGCACTCTGGCGCTGCTGGTGACTCTGGAGGCATATCGGAAGCTGGGACGTCCGGCCCGGGATATTATCGCCATCACCATGCCGGGCTTTGGCACCTCCGCCCACACCAGGTCCAACTCGGACCGGCTTATGGAACTCTGCGGCGTGACGGCCCGGGTCATTCCCATTTCAGAGGCGTGCAGACAGCATATGCGGGATATCGGTCACCCGGAGGATGTGTACGACTTGACCTATGAGAACATCCAGGCCAGGGAGCGCACCCAGATCCTGATGGACGTGGCCAATCAGGAAGACGGGCTGGTGGTGGGCACCGGGGATTTGTCCGAGGCGGCTCTGGGCTGGTGTACCTACAACGGCGATCATATGAGTATGTACAGCGTCAATATTTCCATCCCCAAGACCCTGGTAAAATACCTGGTATCGGCCTATGGGGAGATGCATCCGAAATTGAAGGAGGTACTGGACAGCATCTGTGATACCGTGATCAGTCCGGAACTTTTGCCTCTGGGGGAGGATGGACAGATCAGCCAGTCCACCGAGGCCGTCATTGGCAAATATGATCTGCATGACTTTTTCCTGTATCATTTTGTGCGCAACGGCTTCCAGCGGGAGAAGATTGCCGCCCTGGCCCGGATTGCGTTTCCCGGCCTCAGCCTGGAGACCATAGAAAAGACCGGAGAGACATTTTTCCGCCGTTTCTTTTCCCAACAGTTTAAGAGATCCTGCATGCCCGACGGTCCCAAAGTGGGTTCGGTGAGCCTTTCCCCCCGGGGGGACTGGCGCATGCCTTCCGACGCCTCGGTGCTGGACTATTTATAAATTTACCACTTGCGCCGGAGCCTAAATTGGTGTATAGTGTTTCACGATTGGGTTTTGGAACAGAACAGACCACAGGAAAGCAAGGAATGAGACTATGGCAAAAAATCTGGTGATTCTGGAGTCACCTGCCAAGGTGAAGACAGTAAAAAAAATATTGGGGAGCAATTACGAGGTGGCGGCCAGCGGCGGCCATGTGCGGGACCTGCCCAAGAGCAGCCTGGGAATCGATGTGGAACACGACTTCGAGCCAAAGTATATCACCATCCGGGGGAAGGGAGATGTGCTGGCGGGCCTGCGCAAGGAAGTGAAAAAGGCTGACAAGATCTATCTGGCCACCGACCCTGACCGGGAGGGGGAGGCCATATCCTGGCATCTGGTGCACGCCCTGAAGCTGAAGGAGATGACGGATAAGAAAATCTACCGCATTACCTTCAATGAGATCACCAAGAGTGCCGTGAAGGAATCCCTGAAAAACGCCAGAGAGATCAACATGGATCTGGTGGACGCCCAGCAGGCCCGCCGGGCGCTGGATCGGATGGTGGGGTATCGGATTTCTCCGCTTCTGTGGGCAAAGGTGAAAAGGGGCCTCAGTGCGGGCCGGGTGCAGTCCGTGGCACTGCGTATCATCTGTGACCGGGAGGCGGAGATTGGCGCTTTTATCCCCGAGGAGTACTGGACTCTGGAAGCCGGCCTGAAAGCGGCTGGGGAGAAAAAGCCCCTGACCGCCAAATATCACGGCCAGGGCGGCCATAAGGCGGAGATTCACAGCAAGGAGGAGATGGACGCCCTGCTGAAAGACCTGGAAGGGGCTTCTTGGCAGGTTAAGGAAGTGAAAAAAGGGGAGAGGGTCAAGAAGGCCCCTCTGCCTTTTACCACCTCCACGCTGCAGCAGGAGGCCAGCAAGGTGCTGAACTTCTCCACCCAGAAAACCATGCGTCTGGCCCAGCAGCTTTATGAGGGTGTGGAACTGAAGGGAGAGGGGACGGTGGGTCTGATCACCTATCTGCGTACCGACTCTACCCGGGTGTCCGAGGAGGCGGAGCGGATGGCCAGGGACTACATCGTGAAGCACCACGGTGAAAACTATGCCGCCCAGGCCGCGGCGGCCAAAAAGAGCGAGCAGAAGATTCAGGACGCCCATGAAGCCATCCGTCCCACGGATATCCAGCGGATTCCCGCGGCGGTGAAGGAGCAGCTTCCCAGGGATCTGCTGCGGCTGTATCAGCTGATATGGAAACGTTTCGTGGCCAGTCGTATGGCGGCCGCAGTGTATGAGACCATGTCCACCCATATTGAGGCGGGGAGCCATATATTCACCATGGCGGCTTCCAACCGGGTATTTGATGGATATATGAGTATCTACACCCAGGAGGAGGACCAGGAGGAGAGCAACCGCATGAGCCATGAACTGGTTCCGGGCAGCATCCTTTCGCTGCTGGGACTGGAACCGAAGCAGCATTTCACCCAGCCCCCTGCCCATTACACGGAGGCTTCCCTGGTGAAGGCCCTGGAGGAACTGGGCATAGGCCGTCCCAGCACTTATGCGCCCACCATCACCACGATCATGGCCAGGCGCTATGTGGCGAAGGAGAACAAGAACCTTTATGTGACGGAACTGGGCGAGGTGGTAAACCAGATGATGATGGAGGCTTTTCCCAGCATTGTGGATGTGCATTTTACCGCCAACATGGAGGCCCTGCTGGACGGGGTGGAGATGGGTACGGTAAAGTGGAAAACCATTGTCTCCAATTTTTATCCCGATTTGGATGAAGCTGTGAAAAAGGCGGAAAAGGAGCTGGAAAAAGTCACCATAGCCGATGAGGTCTCCGATGAGGTCTGCGAGCTCTGCGGCAGACAGATGGTGATCAAATACGGCCCTCACGGCAGATTTCTGGCCTGTCCGGGCTTTCCGGACTGCCGCAATACCAAGCCGTATTTTGAGAAAATCGGCGTGGAATGTCCCAGATGCGGCAAGGATCTGGTGATGAAAAAGACCCAGAAGGGCAGAAGGTATTTTGGCTGCGTGGGATATCCCGACTGCGATTTCATGGCCTGGCAGAAGCCTTCGGCCCAGAAGTGCCCTAAATGTGGGGGGATTATGCTGGAAAAGGGCAATAAGCTGGTATGTGCGGACGGCGGGTGCGGCCATGTGATGGCAGCCAACAGGGAATAAAAGCGGCTAATGTCAGAATATTCTCAAAAAGAAAGAAAATATGCATTGTAATCTGATTTCATATGTGCTAAAATGTTCGGAAAGGACAGCTGCGCGGACAGGGTATGACAGATCCGCGGCTCCCGAACGGAGGAATGAGGATGAGCAGTGTACAGCTACTGGATAAGACCAGGAAAATAGGAAAGTTATTGCACAATAACAATTCCAGCAAGGTAGTGTTCAGCGACATCTGCCGCGTGATGCGGGAGATTCTGAATTCCAACGTGCTGGTGATCAGCCGCAAGGGCAAGGTGCTGGGCGTGGGCAGATGTGACGGCGTGGACTCCCTGCCGGAGTTGGTGGAGGAGAGCGTGGGCGGTTTTGTGGACGGTATGCTGAACGAGAGGCTGCTGGGGGTCCTGTCCACCAAGGAGAATGTGAATCTGGAAACCTTGGGCTTTGAGGGCGGGGACATCCGCAGGTTTCAGGCTATTATCTCTCCCATAGAGATAGCGGGGGAGCGGCTGGGTACGCTGTTCATCTACAAATGCGGTGAGCAGTATGATATTGACGATATCATACTGTGTGAGTATGGTACTACGGTGGTGGGACTTGAAATGCTGCGCGCCGTAAGTGAGGAGAGCGCAGAGGAGAGCCGTAAGGTGGCGGTGGTGAAATCGGCCATCAGCACTCTTTCTTTCTCGGAGATGGAGGCCATCACCCATATTTTTGACGAGTTGAACGGTATGGAGGGCATTCTGGTGGCCAGTAAGATCGCCGATCGGGTGGGGATCACCAGGTCTGTGATTGTCAATGCTCTGCGGAAGTTTGAGAGCGCCGGGGTTATTGAGTCGCGTTCTTCGGGCATGAAGGGGACATACATTAAGGTGCTCAACGATGTGGTGTTTGACGAGATTGAGGAACTAAAAAGACAGAATCAGAGAGGCTGACGGGAGAAAGGATTTGTTGCCGGGACAATGAATCCTTTTTCATTTTTTTACATATTTTTTTTCACAAAAAGGACTTGTGTTTTTTTGCAAATTACATATAATAGAATATATTGGTTTCTGCATGTGCAGATATACAGGCTATATGATAAATGGAGGATATTATGCTTCAATCCAATGTTTTTGACTACATAAGCGTTCTGGATAAGGCGGCGGACGCATCCTGGATGCGCCATGTGGCACTGTCCAACAACAATTCCAATGTGACCACGCCGGGATACAAGCGCCAGGACGTGGCTTTTGAATCGGAATTCCGCAAGGCGCTGGGCAGCTGCAGGCATGAGTCCATGGATGCCAAGGTGGCCAGGCTGAGAAGGACCACCGTCAAGCCGGTGGGTTATACGGATTATTCCACTTTGTCTTACAGGCTGGACGGCAATAATGTGGACCCGGATGCCGAACCTGTGATGCTGGCCGAGAACCAGCTGAAATACCAGGGACTGATCTCGGCAATCAATAATGAATTCCAGAATTTACAGACTGTACTCAAGTAGAAAAGTGAGGTATTATAATGAATATATTTTCTGCCTTTAATATTAATTCCTCGGGCATGACCGCCCAGAGATACCGTATGGACATTATCTCGGAGAATATGGCCAACGCCCAGAGCACCCGGACGGAGGACGGTACTCCCTACAGACGCAAGGTGGTGGCTTTCGCGGAGAAGGGCGGCAGCGGTTCTTTTGTGCATGCGCTGAACGGTGCCCTGGGGTATCACGGTGCGGGTTTTTCCGGCAGCGGCGTGAAGATCACCGGCGTGTATAAAGATTATAAGACCGAAATGAAGATGGTGTATGATCCCTCCCATCCGGACGCCAATGAAGACGGTTATGTAACCATGCCCAATGTGAGTATTATAACAGAGATGACCAATATGATTGACGCCAGCAGGGCTTACGAGGCCAATTCCACGGCTTTCAACGCCAGCAAACTCATGGTGCAGCAGGGGCTGCAGCTGGGCCAGTCCTGATGCATGCAGGCCGGGCTCTTTTCCACATAGAAGTTATATTAGGATAAAGCAGAGCATAAGATAGGCTTTTGAAAGGAGCATTACATAATTATGGATTACGCAGCAGCAATAAACGGTATTTCTTCCCTGGGCCTGGAACAGACCTCAGGTGTCGGGCTTAATTCGCTGACAGGGGTTCTGACTAAAGAGGATAACAAGGTGGAAGGCACCATGTTTGACGCCTTCCTGAGTTCGGCCATCGATAATCTCAAGACTACCAACAACTATCTGTCCACTTCGGAGAACGAGAAAATCAAATTTATTCTGGGCGAGACGGAGAATGCCCACGATCTTTCAGTGGCCATGCAGAAAGCGTCCGATGCGCTGCAGTACACCGTCGTTTTTCGCGATAAACTTCTGGAAGCATATAACCAGATTATGCAGATGCAGATTTAATGATTTTTTATAGAATGGGACTGACTGGGAGTAGATCACTATGTGATTTACTCCACAATGCATTGCGCATTTTTGAAAATATAATGCAGTCACAGAGGAGAAGCTCATGTTAGACAGGCTGAAAGATATTCGGGCCAAGGTGCTTGAATGGTGGAATAAGTTTACATCCAAACAGAAAACAATCATAATAGCCATAGCGGCCATCGTGATCTTTGCGTTTGCGATCCTGATATATGTGTTTTCCAGACCGCAGTATACCCGCCTTATGAACTGTGACACGGCTACCCAGGCCTCCACGGCCATGGATACGCTGGAGGCTGCGGGCATCGACTGCAAGCTGACCAACGACGGCCTGCATATCGATGTGAATGTGAACCAGATATCGGATGCCAACCGGGCGCTGGGCGCTGCGGGCCTGACCTCCACCGACCCCAACATCAAGGATGTGACAGGGGCCGGCATGTCAGCCACGGAATCTGATAAGCAGAAGCTGTATTCGGACTTCAAGAGGCAGGAACTGGAGCAGGTTTTTAAGAGTTATGACGCGGTCAGGGACTGCCAGGTGCGGCTCAATCTCGCGAGGGATGACGGCACGCTGATCTCCAGGGAACAGGAGTCCTCCGTTTACATATGTCTGGAATTGGACGGCACGTTTACCTCGGACAATGCGGCCACCATGGCCAGAGCAGCCGCTACCTCGGTGGGAAACCCCACTACCTCCAATATATTTATCAGCGATACGGCGGGCAACACCCTGTTCTCCGGGGAAGAGGATTACTCGCTGACCGGATCTACCATCAGTCAGATGGAGGCCCAGAACGCGGCGGAGAGTTATATCCGTTCCAAGGTGAAGCAGGCTTTGATCGGTACGGGCCTGTTTGATGCCATGGATGTGGCGTCCTTCCTGAAATTTGACTACTCCACCTATGAGGAGACTAAGCATAATTATGCGGCTCAGGATGGCAGGGAAGAAGGGCTGATCGGACATCAGAGTAAGTCGGAGAGCGAGAGCAGCGGCGGCACCAGCAGTATACCCGGCACGGACTCCAATGACGAGGACGGCTATATGCTGGATTTAAACGGAGAGACTTCTTCCAGTTCCAGCGATACGGACACGGATTATGTATTGGACGAGAGTATTATGAAGATCGTTACCCCGGCAGGGATTATTGACTATGACAGTTCTTCGCTGGCGGTGACGGCCCGCAGCTTTAATGTGGTACGGGAGGAGATCATAGAGAGCCAGGGCCTTCTGGATGTGATGTCCTGGGAGGAGTACAAGGCCAATAACAGTACTTCCACCAGGATGGAAGTGGATGATGACTTATACGATGCCGTGGCCAGGGCCACCGGCATTTCCAGGGATAAGATCGTCATCATCGCCTACAGGGAGAACCTGTTCTTTGACAAGGAAGGCATGAATCTCAACTGGACCGATATTCTGAGCATCGCCATGATCGTGATTATTTTGGCGCTGCTGGCCTTTGTGATCCTGCGGAGCATGGCTTCCAGAAGGGATGGAGACCAGGAGGAGGAACTGTCTGTGGAGAATCTGCTTCAGTCCACCCCCGAGAGCGAACTGGAAGATATCGAAGTGGAGAGCAAATCCGAGACGCGCAAGCTGATCGAGCGGTTTGTAGACGAGAATCCGGAAGCGGTGGCGAATCTGCTGCGCAACTGGTTGAACGAAGATTGGGGGTAAGGTCATGGCAAAAGACGACGGCATATCCGGCCTGCAAAAGGCCGCGATTCTTTTGATCGTGCTGGGGCCGGAACGCTCGGCCAATGTATTTAAGCATTTAAAGGAAGAGGAGATTGAGGAACTCACGCTGGAGATCGCCAACACCCGCAGCGTGACGCCCCAGGTGAAGGAGAATATACTCAACGAGTTCTACGAGGTCTGTCTGGCCCAGCAGTATATTGCAGAGGGCGGCATTACTTACGCGAAGGAACTGTTGGAGAAAGCTCTGGGCAACGACAAGGCCATGGATGTGATCGGCAAACTGACTGCGTCCCTCCAGGTCAAACCTTTCGAGTTTGTACGCAAGACGGACGCTTCACAGCTGCTTAACTTTATTCAGGATGAGCATCCTCAGACCATTGCGCTGATTCTGTCTTACCTGGCTCCGGGGCAGTCGGCCATGATCATTTCGTCACTGCCGCCGGAGAAACAGGCGGATGTGGCGAAACGTATCGCCGTGATGGACCGCACCAGTCCGGATGTGATCAAGGAGGTGGAGAAAGTGTTGGAATCCAAACTCTCCAATCTGGTCAATCAGGATTACACCATTATTGGCGGCGTGGACGCAGTGGTGGAAATCCTCAATACCGTGGACCGGGGCACAGAGAAGCATATCATGGAGACCCTGGAAATCGAGGAGCCCGAACTGGCAGACGAAATCCGCAAGAAGATGTTCGTGTTCGAAGATATCCTGCTTTTGGACGACAGGGCCATACAGCAGGTGCTGCGTAATGTGGACAATAATGACCTGGCCATTGCACTCAAGAATGCCAATGAGCAGGTACAGAGCGCAATCTTTGACAATATGTCCAAACGTCTGGCTGTGATGATCAAGGAGGATATGGAATTCATGGGACCGGTGCGTATGAAGGACGTGGAGGAAGCGCAGCAGAAGATTGTAAATATTATCCGCAAGCTGGAGGATTCGGGAGAGATCATTATCTCCAGAGGTGGAGGTGACGAGATCGTTGTATAACAATTTACTGAAGCGGGGATACGGTTTTTTCTTAAATGAAACAGAGGAAAAAAGGGTAATAGACACCAACGAACTGGCTGCCAGGCGCCTGGAGGAGCTGCAGGCGGCCGTGCGCAGGCAGGCTGCAGGCATGTCCCGGGAAGACGGAGAATTTGCGGAAGGCTTTGTGCAGGGGCTTGATGCGGTGGATGTCTCCGGACTGCTGGACACGGCAGAGGGAAGCGGCGCCGTGATCAAAGCGGAGGCGGCCCGGGAAAAGGCTCAGGATATTTTGGAGGACGCCAATGCCAGGGCCCAGGAAATCCTGGAAGATGCCAGGGTTCAGGCGGAGCAGATTATGCAGGATGCTCAGGGTCAGGCTCAGGATCTTAAGAGGATTGCTGCCGAGGAGGGCCGGATGAGCGGCTATCGGGAGGGTAAGGAAAAGGCCGAGGCTGAGGCTGAGGGGCTGCGGCGGCAGCTGAAAGCCGAAGAGGAGCAGATGGAGGCGGATTACAGGGAAGCCCTGGAACAGATGGAGCCTGAGCTGGTGGAAGCCATCACAGGCATTTATGAGCATGTTTTCCGGGTGGAGTTGGGTTCTTATCAGGATATACTGGTACATCTGATTGCCTCCACTCTGCGCAAGGCGGAGGGCAGCAAAGACTTTCTGGTGCATGTGTCCAGGGAAGATTATTCCTATGTAAATACGCAGAAGAAGCAGCTGCATGCAGCGCTCCCGGGAAGCGGGGTCACGCTGGAAATTATCGAGGATATGACCATAGAAAAGGACGCATGCATGATTGAGACGGAGGGCGGCATATTTGACTGTGGACTGGGCACCCAACTCTCCCTGCTGCGTCAGAAGCTGTTGTTGCTGTCCTATGAGGGCTGATGAGAGTTCCTGGTTCCTGCCGGCAGGCTGAGAAAAGACATGGGATATGCGGACGGAAATGAGAGTGGAGATAATTGACGACGAGAAAGCTTGACTTAGAGAAATATAGGGAAGTAGCCGGGGATACATTTTTCAGAAAGCTGGGCAAGGTGGTCAACGTGGTGGGACTCACCATCGAGTCCGTGGGTCCGGATGCCCGGCTGGGCGATGTGTGCCGCATCGTGCCCGACACGGCGGAGGCAGAGCCTGTTATGGCCGAGGTGGTAGGATTTCGGGACAGGCGCACACTGTTGATGCCTCTGGATCAGGTGGAGGGAATCCGCCTGGGATGTTCGGTGGAGAACACCGGCTATCCTTTGACGGTCACGGTGAGCGAGGAGTTGCTTGGCAAGACTCTGAACGGCTTGGGGCAGCCGGTGGACGGCGTCCCTGTCAGGGGAGGAAACTATCCCGTGGAGGCGCCGCCCCCGGATCCTCTGCGGCGGGAGATTATCGACACCGTGCTGCCTCTGGGAGTGCGGGCGGTGGATGGTATTATGACCGTGGGAAAGGGACAGAGGATCGGCATATTCGCAGGTTCAGGCGTAGGAAAATCCACGCTGATGGGCATGTTTGCCCGCAACACTAAGGCAGACATTAATGTGATCGCTTTGATCGGCGAGCGGGGCCGCGAGGTGCGGGAATTTATAGAACGCGATCTGGGCGAGGAGGGTATGCGGCGCTCCGTGGTGGTGGTAGCCACTTCTGACCGCCCGGCTTTGGAACGCAAAAAAGCGGCGCTCACCGCTACGGCCATCGCGGAATATTTCAGGGACAGGGGGAAGGATGTGCTGCTGATGATGGACTCCCTGACCCGTTTTTCCATGGCCCAGAGGGAGATCGGCCTGGCCAGCGGGGAACCGCCGGTGTCCAGAGGGTATCCTCCCAGCGTATATTCCGAGATGCCCAGACTTCTGGAACGCGCAGGGCGATCCGATGTGGGATCCATCACAGGGCTGTACACCGTGCTGGTGGACGGTGATGATTTTAACGAACCCATTACGGATACGGCCAGGAGTATCTTGGACGGACATATTATGCTGAACCGTAAGCTGGTACATAAGAATCATTATCCGGCCATTGACGTACTGCAGAGCATCTCCAGATGTATGAGTCAGATTGCTGCCAGGGAACATAAGCGGCTGGCCGGTAAACTTAAGAATGTGCTGGCAACCTACAATGAGGCGGAGGATCTGATTAACATCGGCGCGTACAAGAGCGGAAGCAACCCGGAGATTGACTATGCCATCTCGATGATAGGGCAGGTAAACAGATTCCTTCAGCAGGAGGTGGACGAGAAAGTCAGCTTCGAGGAAAGCGTGTCCCGTCTGGAGGAGATGTTTGCGGAGAAATAGAGAGGAATGGCGGGGAGAGGGATAAGCCATGGCCAGATTCCGATACAGGATGCAGAGCATTCTGGATATCAAACTGAAGATGGAGACCCAGGCAAAACAGGAGTTTGCGGCGGCCCAACAACGTCTCAATGAAGAGGAGGAGAAGCTGGCGGCGCTGCAGGAACGCAGGACGGACTACGAGCGCCAGGCCAGACAGCAGCTGCTGGGAACCCTGAACTGTCGGGATATGGCAGAGAACAAAGAGGCGCTCCTGCGCATGGATGAGTACATTGCCCAGCAACATATCCAGATCCGGAAAGCGGAGGAGAAGGTGGAGCAGGCCAGGGAGAAACTGGCGGAGGTCATGAAGGAGCGTAAGTCCCATGAGACACTGAAAGATAAAGCATTTGAACAGTTCCTGATGGATGAGAAGAAGCAGGAAGGCAAGGAAGTGGACGAACTGACCAGCTATACTTATGGTCAGCGGCAGAAGGAAAAAGCTGTTGTCGAGGCATAGAGGCTGAAACTGACGTTCCAAACACCGATTGAATGGATATCCCGGGCTATGTTGGCGGATGTGCAGGAAAAGGTAAGTCTGTAGATGTAAGATTGGAGTTATAAGTTATGGCGAAACAGGAAGATCCCAAGCAGGTGGCGGTTAAGGCTGAGAAGAACCAGATAAAAAACGAGAAGAAGCAACTGAAAAATGAGCAGAAGCAGCAGAAGAAGGAAGCCAGACGCCGGGCCAAAGAGATTGCGAAACGGGAGGACGAACTGGCTGACGATGACGAGGGAGGGGGATTTGCCACTCTGCTGGCCACCATTATGATTGTAATGGTATGGCTGGCTGTGATCCTGGTGATAGTCAAGCTGGACGTGGGGGGATTTGGAAGCAAAGTGCTGACCCCGATTCTGCAGGATGTGCCGGTGCTGAATCGGATTCTGCCGGGCAATCCTGTGCTGGAGACCAAAGATCCGGAAAGTTACGGAGGCTATACCAGCCTGGTAGATGCGGTGGACTATATCCGGCAGCTGGAACTTGAATTGGAGAGAGCCCAGACCTCCGTTAACGAGAAGAACGAGGAAATCGCCGAACTGAAGGCCAATGTGGTCCGGCTTCAGGAGTTTGAACAGAAGCAGTTGGAGTTTCAGCGGATTAAGAATGAGTTTCTGGAAGAGGTGGTCTATGCCGAGAACGGGCCCGGCCCGGAGGAATACCGCAAGTATTATGAGTCTGCGGACCCTGCCACGGCGGAACTGATCTACCGCCAGGTGATTGTGCAGCAGCAGGAGAGCAAGGAGATACAGGACTGGGCGGCGGCTTATTCCCAGATGAAACCCAAACAGGCGGCGGCTATACTGGAGGAGATGAGCGATGACCTGGATGTGGCTGCCCGGATTTTAAAGACCATGGGTGTCGAGAGCAGAGGTTCTATCCTTGGAGTCATGGACCCTGAGATTGCGGCCCGTCTCACTAAATTAATGGAGCCGGAATCTTAAGTATACAGGCGGAAATGCCGATAATAGTAATGTCTTTCCATGAAGTGCGGTTCATGGGAACGACATTACATAAATATCATGGAAAGGAGGTAGAACGGATGACAAGTATACCTGCAAATCTGCAGAACTATCTGGCGGGGAGCCGGACGGGACAGCAGAAGGTACAGGCATCGGAGTCGAAGGATGACTTTGGCAAGGTGCTTGACAGACAAAAGACAGGTACTCCCAGGGAGAACAACACCAATGCTCCCAAGAGGGCGGAGACTTCCGATTCCGAGAAGACCCAGGGACAGAAGGATATGGGGAACGGAACGGATACGCGGACGGAGGCAAGCGAAGGGGATGTCGGCGAGGCAAAACCCGGTGAGGCCATTGACGGCCAGCAGTCTGCGGAGACGGAAGAGACGCAGCAGTCCGGGGAGACAGAAGAGACACAGTGCCCTGGGGGAAGCGTATCGGATGCACCTTCGGAGGAGACGCCCGGGGAGGGACTGGAGCAGGCTATGGAGATTCTGCAGAGCGCTATTTTGCAGATACAGGAACTGCTGATGCAGCAACTGAATCTCAGCCCCCAGGAGTTGGAACAGCTGATGCGGAAAGAGGGTGTCACGGAACTTCAATTACTGCAGCCGGAGACGGTGGATCAATTGATTCTGGATGCCGCAGGTGCTGAAGATCCGGTGGAACTGGTGATGGATGAGAATCTGTATCAGAGCAAGCAGGCCATTACCCAGGGATTCCAGGAGATTACCCGTGAAACGGAAGAGGAACTGAACCGGGAAGGAGGCCTGTCCAAGGTACTGGAAGGGCTGGAGAATGTGGCGGGAGACAAGACGCTGCAGGGACCTTCTAAAGTGCCGGAGAGTATGTGGCAGGAGGACGGCCGCAACAGGGAAGGTTCTCAGGGACACGAAAAGAGCCAGAGCCAGAATCAGGGCGTGACCGGGCAGGCGTTCTTCCAGAATTACACATCCCAGACCCAGGGACAGACGGCTCTGCAGGCCGGTACAGCCACTGCCATGGCGGCCTCGTATACGGAGATGCCGGATTCCCAGCAGGTGGTGAATCAAATCTTGGATTACATGAAGTTGTCCATGAAGCCGGAGAACACAGTACTGAACATGCAGCTTCACCCGGAGAGCCTTGGAACGCTGCATATCCAGATTACGGCCAGGGAAGGCATTATGACGGCACATTTCACAGCTTCGTCCGAGGCGGTAAAGAATGTGCTGGAGAATCAGATGGCTGTTCTGAAGGAGCATTTTGAACAGCAGGACATCAAGGTGGATGCCATTGAGGTCACTGTGGAATCCCATCAGTTTGAGAGCAATCTGGAACAGGGACGTCAGAGAGGCGGAGAGGAGCCGGGCAGAAGGCCCAAGAGAAGACGGCTTGACGTGAGCAGCCTGGAGTCGGGAGAGGAATTGACGGAATCGGAGCAGGTAATTACAGAGATGATGGCGGCCAGTGGCAATTCCGTAGACTATTTGGTTTGACCGGCATATTATTTAGGAAAGGAGTGGAAATATGAGTTTAGTAGCACCGGTAGAAGACGGGAAAATAGTGGAGACATCTTCGGAGAGTTCTCTGAAAAGGGCCAAGAAAAGTTCTGAAAACGGTATGGATAAGGAAGCATTTTTGCAGCTTCTGGTAGCTCAGATGAAGTATCAGGATCCCTTAGAGCCCACATCTAACACGGAGTTTGTAACCCAGTATGCGCAGTTCTCACAGGTAGAACAGCTGCAGAACATGTCAGGCAATCTGGAATTGCAGAGAGCCAGTCAGCTGGTGGGGCAGCATGTTCGGGTGAAAACCACCAACAGCAGCGGGGATACAAATTATGTGGAGGGTAAGGTAGATTACGTGGGCTATGAGAACGGCAAGGCCTATGTATCCATCGGAGGCGAGATGTATTCGGTGGGGGATGTGGATACCATAGCGGATGTGGAGTATCTGGAGGCTTACGAGATGGCCAGAGACTGGATCATCGCTCTGAACAAGCTGCCCGCTCTGGCTACAATCTCTCTTGACGAGGCGGATGCCATCGACAAGCTGAAGGCAGACTACGACAAGATGACCGACTACCAGAAATCCTTTATTGCCGAGGAGAAAGTGAAAGATCTGGACGCTTATGTGAAGCGGTTGGAGGAAGTGCGGGAGGCTGCAGGAATCGGCAAGGACGATGAGACGGAAGGACCCGACGGGACGGAGCCGGGAGACAAGGAAGAAGGAACCGGCGATACGGAAAAGCCGGAGGAACCGGACAAACCGGAGGCGTAGTGCCGGGATACCATATGAAAGCGCAACTTTCAGAAGCTGATCGACGTGACGGCGCCGGAAAGAGGAAAGGACAGGGAATGAAGAGATGAGAATACAGGGTTCGGAGTTCCTGACTGCGCTGCAAGAATCGGCCGCGGGCCAGAGGGGACGGACAGTTTCCGCCCAGAGCCTCACAGGGGAGGGCTTTTCCTTCCAGAAGGTACTGCAGAGCCGGGTGAGAGCCGATGATAATCTGAGATTTTCCAAACATGCCAGTGCCAGGCTTGAGCAGAGGGGCATTGATCTCACGGACGGGCAGCTGGAAAGACTGATGGATGGAACCAGAAGGGCAGGACAGAAGGGGATCAGGGATTCCCTGGTGATTGTGGATGAGTTGGCGTTTATTGTGAACATCCCCAACAGCACCGTTGTCACGGCCATGGACAGCAAGGATGCAGTCGAGAACATATTTACTAATATAGACGGAGCCGTAATCATGTAGCCGGACCTTTAGAGGAGGCGAATCTCTCCTGAATGATGGAAGGAGAAGGAGCGGCAAGTCATCAAACGAAACAGGAGGTCACTTAATTATGATGAGATCACTTTTTTCTGGTGTGTCCGGACTTAAGACGCATCAGACCAGGATGGATGTTATCGGTAACAACATCGCCAATGTAAACACCACGGCGTATAAGTCCAGTTCCATGACATTCAGCGCGCTGATGAGCCAGACTACCAAGCAGGCCAGCGGTCCTAATGCGCTCACCGGTGTGGGCGGTACCAACGCCAGACAGATCGGATTGGGCGTAAAGGCAGGCGCTATCAACACCAATATTACGGGCCAGGGTTCTGCCCAGTCCACCGGCAACCCTTTTGATATCATGATTACCGGAGAGGCTTTCTTCGTGGTGAACAATGGTGTATCCAACTACTTTACCAGGGACGGTTCTTTCTATGTGGACGGGGCCGGCAACCTGGCCATGACCAGCACAGGTTACAATGTCATGGGATGGCAGGTGGATCCCGAAACACAGAATATAAAAAAGGATACGGTCACGGCTCTGCGGATTATGAACCAGGCCAATATGACCTATCCTCCCGAGGCTACTTCCCAGGCCACCATAGGCGGTGTTATTGACAGCAATGACAAGGATGTGAGCAGCCCCAACGGAAAGTCCATCAATCTGAGTTTCTACGATGCGCTGGGGTACCAGTATACCGCGAAACTCGTGGTGAAGCAGTCCGACAATCCTCATAAATTCAGTTTGGAACTGGATCGGATCATAGACTCTACGGGCAAGGATGTACGGGACCTGGAAGGCAATACGCTGAATGTTAAGGAACTTGTGAAGTTTTCCGACGCCTTGAGAGGTATAGACAAGACCACTAAACTGGGTATGGATACCACTGCCTATAAATGGAACGGCCAGGTTTTGGAGACCACGGATACGCCTGCCGTGCCTTTGGCAGATTTAGCTCAGATGTTTGAAGCAAACGGTGAATTGAAGGCACTGGATACAGAACTCACTATCAATGATAAGGATGGAAATCCCATCACCGTTGGGCAGGCTCTGGATAATATTGCCAAGGTTCATGGCTATGAGGGGTCTACAGACGAATTCCTGAAACTGGGTATGAAGGTGGAGACACCCAATGCCACCACCGGCGGAAACGATGTGACTTATGTATCCATGAAAACATTGCTGTTTAATTCCACCTCAAACACGGATCCTCAGTTCCCCAAGCTGGATGCCACCAACTCCAGCGTGGAAATGACAGCCTATGTGTTTGACGGCGTTGTGGTGAGTTATAATCCGGACACCGGCGTCTTTGACGGTCTGAACGGTGCGGGGGCTACCAACAGCACTTTCAACCTGAACCTCAGTGCGCTGGGCGGCAATTTCTCCAATATCACAGTGGATATGTCCCAGAGTTCCAACTATGACAAGAAGGGGACATCCACCCTGGCCGCCACCAGCGGAGATAAGGGGGGAGTGGGAGCCGGACGCAGACTGGGCGAGATGATCGGTCTGACCATACAGGACAACGGTATGATCTATGCCACCTATGACAGCGGCATGACCAAGCTGCTGGGACAGATTGCCACGGCCATGTTTGCCAATGCCTCCGGCTTGGAGAAGAGCGGCGACAATCTGTACTCCGCCACCTTGAACTCCGGTGAGTTTGACGGCATCGGCGTGGACATCACGGCGGACGGTGGTTATATGACCAGCGGCCAGTTGGAGATGAGTAATGTGGACCTGTCCTCCGAATTTACGGAGATGATCACTACTCAGAGAGGTTTCCAGGCCAACAGCCGCATTATCACTGTATCCGATACGCTGCTGGAAGAATTGACCAATCTTAAGAGATAATTTTATGATAGCTGGAAAGTAAATGCGCGGCACAAAGGGGTTGTGCGCCAGAAATGGCTCACGCCCCTTTGAGTTGTGTCTTAAAAGGGGCAGAAAAGCGATGATAGAGGTGACAAAATTAGGCGGGCAAAAAATTCTTGTGAACCCGGATTTGCTGGAAATAGTGGAAGAAACGCCTGATACGGTGGTTACTCTGACGACTGGAAAAAAAATAATTGTAAAAGAAAGTAGACAAGAGATAAAAAATCTAGTAAAATCATATAGAAAGGATATTTTTGCAGGTACATAAGTCTACGCAAAATGTTTAGGTGGTTGTTGTGGATATAGCTTCTCTTATCGGAATTATAATGTGCTTTGTCATGCTGGTGTACGGAATTATTTCCAACCATGCGGATATGATGACTTATCTGAATTTCCCTTCGGCGATTATCACTTTCGGAGGTGCGATTTTCGCAACGATGCTCAGCTACTCCATGCAGGATTTCTTAAACAGCATGAAGAGTATCGGACTGATATTCAAAGCGTCGAAGATGAATACGTCGGAGATGATCAAGAGCATCATTGATCTGTCCAATGTAGCCCGTAAGGAAGGCCTGTTGTCCTTGGAGGAAGCGGCGGCGGACCTGGATGAACCCTTTTTGAAGAAGGGTATTTTATTGATTGTGGATGGCACGGATCCCGACCTGGTGCGGGGCATCATGGAGACGGAGCTGGTGAGTATAGAGGCCAGGCATAAGACGGTTATCAGTTTCTGGGAGGCGCTGGCAGCCATGGGTCCTGCCTGGGGTATGATCGGAACCCTGGTAGGACTGGTAAACATGTTGAACAACATGAGCGATCCCAGCAGTATCGGTGGCGATATGGCGGTAGCCCTGATCACCACCCTGTATGGTTCGGTGCTGGCAAACTGGCTGTGTACGCCCGTGGCCGGCAAACTGAAAGCCCAAAACGCCCAGGAGATGCAGCTTAAGGAGATCATGGTGGAGGGCCTTCTGTCTATACAGGCGGGAGAGAACCCCCGTGTCATCGAAGAAAAGCTGAAGTCCTTCCTCGCCCCGAAAGACAGGGTAACAGAGGGTGGAGATGAGGCAGGAGGTGAGGAGTAATGGCGAAGCGCAAGCCTGAGGATCCGCCCGCAGGGCTGGCCCCATGGATGGCGACATTCAGCGATTTGATGAACCTGTTGCTGTGCTTCTTCGTGCTGTTGTTTTCCATGTCCTCTATCAGTGAGGAGAAGTACAATCAGTTTGTGGCTTCCATGTCCTCCGCTTTCAGCATTCTGGACGGCGGCGCAACGGCCATCGGCGATGGCATCCTGATCAGCAACGGCGTAAGCCAGCTTAATGAGTTGGATCAGTACATCAACAGTACCGGCAAGAATGCGGACAGCGATACGGACTCAGATCAGTTCGAGGAGTTTGAGGCCAACGGAGACGCTCAGGAGGAACTGTTTCAGAAGATGCAGGAAGTACTGGAGGAAGAGAACCTGAAGCAGAACGAGGAAGTGGCAGAGCGCATCACGGAAATTGTCAACGAGGGCAATCTGGGGGAACAGATTGATGTGAATTTTACATCGGAATATATTCTTCTGTCTCTGAAGGGTGCTTTTCTGTTTGACTCGGGCAAGGCGGTGATTCGATCCGAAGCCTATCCGGCGCTGGAGCGGGTGGGCGTGATACTGGAACGGTACGCCGGGAGTGTGATCGAGGTGGAGGGACATACGGACAATGTGCCCATGCACAATGCGCAGTTTGCCAATAACAATGAACTCAGCAGCGCCAGGGCATTATCCGTGTTTGACTACCTGATGGAAAACACTTCTTTGGATCCGGCCATGATCAAGCACTCCGGCAGGGGTGAGTATGTGCCGGTAGCCGACAATGGAACAGATGCCGGCAGGGCGAAGAACAGAAGGGTTGAGATCAGGATTTACAATCCGGCTGTATAATTTATGGAAAGAGAAAGGGACGGTTTTTGCAATGAAGAAGAATTTACTGTCAGTTTTAGTGCTGGCCCTTGTGCTGGTAAACGTGATCCTGTCTGCGGTGATGATGTTCAGCGTTCTGAGCACCAATAAGAAGACTGCGGCGCTGGTGAACAGCGTGGCGTCCATCTTAAGTCTGGAACTGGAGAAGCCCGGTTCGGAAGAGGCGAAGCAAGTGCCCATGTCAGATCTGGCTTTCTGGAATCTGGAGGGCAAGATGACCATTCCTCTAAAGAACGAGGAGGGGGATGACAAACCTCACTATATCGTTTTTGACGGGGTGGCTTTCTCCATGAATACCAAGGAGAAAGGATATAAGACTTATGGAGAAGATGTTTCGGCGGGCAACTATGCCAGTGTGATCAAGGACGAGATCACCAGCGTGGTAAGCAGTTATACTGTGGAGGAATGTACCAACAACTTTGAGGAGATCAGGGAAGAGATTCTCAAAAGGGTACAGGGACTTTTTGACAAAGAGTTTATATATAGTGTGGCCATCAGTGGCAGACAGATACAGTAATCGCCTCCGTCAGAAGGTAGAGCAGACTGGAGGTGAGAAAATTTGGGCGAGGTATTATCGCAAAATGAGATAGACAATCTACTGGCAGCGTTGTCAGCCGGTGAACTGGATGTGGATAAGATGCAGGACGAGGAGGAAAAGCCGGTAAAGAATTATGATTTTAACCGGCCGGCCAAGTTTTCCAAGGAGCATCTGCGCACGCTTGAGATTATCTATGAGCACTATGGCAGGCTGATTTCCACCAACTTGCCCGTGTATTTGCGCAAGAACGTGCAGATATCGGTGTCCAGTTCCGAGACAGTTACATTTTCGGAGTTCAGCAATGCGTTATCCAATCCGGTTATATTGGGGATTTTGAACTTTCAGCCCCTGAACGGAAATATTATTATAGAATTGTCCACAAACCTGGGATATGCCATGATCGACCGCATGTTGGGGGGCAGCGGCGTGCCTCTTGAGAAAAGCAGAGGCTTTTCGGAGATAGAGACGACCATTATCGAGAAGATGATGGTGCTGTTCACGCAGTTGATGCGGGATCCCTGGAAAAATGTAATTGAGATAGCACCTATGCTGAGCAGGCTGGAAACCAATCCCCAGTTTGCCCAGATAGTGGCCCCCACGGACATGACGGCCATCGTCACGCTGAACATGAAGATCGGCGACGTGGAGGGATATATTAACATCTGTCTCCCGTTCCCCACGCTGGAGGACATCATGGATAAGCTGAATACCAAGTATTGGTATTCGACCATGCAGGAGAACCGCGATCAGAATTATGAGGAATATATTGAAGCACTGATCCGCAAGGTAGACATACCCGTTAAGGCGGTGCTGGGCAAGAGCAATATTTCCGTGTCTGACTTCCTGGGCCTGCAGGTAGGAGACTGTATTCGGTTGAATACCAAGGTAGACAGTGAGATGGATGTATATGTGGGTAACATCAAAAAATTTACAGCACTCCCCGGGGCAAACAATGACGCCTACGCAGTGCGGGTCACCAGGGTGATCCATGAAGACGATTAGCGGTGGGGAAGGTTTTGACAGGAAAAAAAGGCTGCCGTCAGGGGCAGCAGAATGGAGGAAGACATGGATGGAGATGGAATGCTGTCACAAGACGAGATCAATGCCCTGTTAAACGGCATGGACTTGTCTGACGATGGTGGGAATAGCGGCAATGCCCCTGCAGACTCCGGCTCCAATGCGGCAGGCAATCCGGGAGGCCAATCAGAAGTTGTGGATGACACCCTGTTAACGGAGGTGGAGAAGGATGCGATTGGCGAGGTAGCCAATATCAGCATGGGCTCATCGGCGACCACCCTCTATTCACTGGTCAATAAAAAAGTAAATATTACCACTCCCGTGGTATCTCTGGCCAGATGGAAGAGTATGCTTGACGAGTACGAAAGACCCTGTGTGTTCATTCAGATCAAATATACGCAGGGACTGGATGGGACCAACATCCTGGTGCTGAAAGACAGGGATGTGAAGATCATTACTGACCTGATGATGGGCGGCGATGGCACCAATGTAGATGGGGGAGAGATTACGGAACTGCATCTCAGCGCCATATCCGAGGCCATGAACCAGATGATGGGTTCGTCGGCTACATCGCTTTCTACCATGTTGGGAACCATGATCGACATCAGTCCGCCAAGTGCCAATCTGTTGGATCTGGCAGATTATGCGGACGGCGCGGAATTGTCTCCTTTTCTGGGCGGCACTTTTGTGAAAGTCAGGTTTTCCATGCAGATTGGCGACCTGGTGGACAGCAATATCATGCAGCTGTACCCTGTTGAGTTCGCCAAGAATATTGTGAATACTTTCATGGGTGCGCAGATGGGTGATTCTGAACCGGAACCCGCACCGACACCGGCGCCACAACCGGCAATGCAGCCTCAGCAGGGTATGGATCCCCAGATGATGGGAATGCAGCCCCAGATGGGTATGAATCCCCAGATGATGGGAATGCAGCCCCAGATGGGTATGGATCCCCAGATGATGGGAATGCAGCCCCAGATGGGCATGAATCCTCAGATGATGGGAATGCAGCCCCAGATGGGCATGAATCCCCAGATGATGGGAATGCAGCCTCAGATGGGTATGAATGCCTATGGGTACAACCCTTACGGGCAGATGATGCAGAACGTCAACGTCCAACCGGCGCAGTTCCAGAGTTTTTCCGGAGACTTGGGTGCGATGGCCAGCAACGAGAATATAGGGCTGATCATGGATGTGCCTCTGGAAGTCACCGTGGAACTGGGCAGGACCACCAAGTCGATTTCAGATATTCTGGATTTCGCACCGGGTACGATCATTGAACTCAACAGGATTGCCGGTGAACCTATAGATGTACTGGTCAATGGCAAGTTTGTAGCAAAGGGCGAAGTCGTAGTGATAGAAGAGTGTTTCGGTATCAAGGTTACCGAGATAATCAAATAAGCAAACATATCACAGAAAATGGAGGAAGATATGGCTAAAAACATTTTGATTTGTGACGATGCGGCGTTCATGAGGATGATGATCAAGGATATCCTGAGTAAGAATGGCTATAATGTAGTTGGAGAGGCCGAGAACGGTGCAAAGGCCGTGGAGAAGTATGCTGAGTTAAAGCCGGATCTGGTGCTGATGGATATCACCATGCCGGAGATGGACGGCATTGCTGCCTTAAAGTCAATCAAGTCTTCTGATCCCGGTGCCACCGTGATCATGTGTTCCGCTATGGGACAGCAGGCCATGGTTATTGAGTCTATCCAGGCGGGAGCTAAGGACTTCATTGTGAAGCCTTTCCAGCCTGACCGGGTAATTGAGGCTGTTAAGAAGGTAGTGGGTTGATGCTGCTTACGGGTATGGACAGTTATGCGCAATTAATCACTGTGCTGGTGGTTTTTGTTGTAGTGCTGGCAATAGCGGCGGTTGTGACCAAATACATTGCCCGATATCAGAAATCCCTGGGATCGGGGAGCAATGTGGAAGTGCTGGAAACCGCCCAGATTGCCACAGGTAAATACATTCAGCTTGTACGGCTTGGGGAAACCTACGCCGCCGTTGCTGTGTGCAAGGACACGGTGACTATGTTGTGCCAGATCCCGGAAGAACAGATTGTCAGGAAGGATATGGTGCAGGAGATGAAGTTCAGGGAACTTCTGAGCGGTGTACTGCGCCGAGAGCAAGTTCCGCAGCATGAGGAGGACGCCCTGCGGAAGCCGGAGGGAGAACAGACGGATGGTTTTGACCAGGAACAATAGTAAGAGGAAAAGGAATATCTTACATTTAATATGCCTGCTGATTACGGTAGGCATATTGTGTATTCATACCTCCGTCACAGTTTATGCCACGGAGAGCCAGGATCCTGAATCCACGGAGGATTCCACGATCCGCTACGGGGCGGGGGAAGCCCAGACGCCGGAGGAACTGGAACAGTTGAACGTGCAGAACGGTTTCAGCATCATTGTGGATAACGGCAATGGGCAGGTGAACGGAATGTTGCGGATTTTTATTATCCTGACGCTGATCTCGCTGGCCCCTACGCTGTTACTGATGCTGACAGCATATACCCGGGTTATCATTGTGCTGCATTTCACCAGGGCGGCGCTGAATACCCAGACCGCACCCCCTAACCAGGTGCTCATCGGGATTGCGCTGTTTTTAACGCTCTTTATTATGCAGCCCACGCTGCAGCGGGTCTACGATGAGGCCCTGGTGCCCTTTGACGAGGGGACCATCACCCAGGAGGAGGCATTTGAAGCAGGGATGCAGCCTTTCCGGGAATTCATGTACCGGGAGACGCTGACCAAGGATGTGGATCTATTCATGAATATTGCGGGGCAGGAATGGGACGGGGAAACGCTCTCCGAAATTCCCATTTCCATACTGATTCCCAGCTTTATCATAGGGGAACTGCGGCAGGCATTTTTTATGGGATTTATTATTTATATCCCCTTTATTGTCATCGACATGGTGGTGGCTTCCACTCTTATGAGTATGGGCATGATGATGCTGCCGCCCACAACGATTTCCATGCCATTCAAGATTCTGCTGTTTGTGCTGGCGGACGGTTGGAGCCTGGTGATCATGAATTTGGTGGAAACCTTTTATTAGCTTGCTGTTTCTTATAAAGGAGTGTGGTATAAATGACTGTGGAAGGAGTGGCGGAGATTGCCGGCAGGGCGTTGATGTTGATTATCAAGGTATCCATGCCTTTGCTGCTGGTTTCCCTGTGTATCGGTCTGCTGGTCAGTATTTTCCAGACCGTGACCTCCATACAGGAGCAGACATTAACCTTTGTGCCCAAGATTATAGGTGTTTTTGTGGCGCTGATTCTTCTGGGGCCATGGATGATGAATGCCATGGTGGAGTTTATGACACAGCTTTGGTCCAATTTCAGCTTGTATATCAGCGGGTGAGGTAGATGATACAGTTTTCGTTCTCCATGTATGATTTAGAATATTTCCTGCTGATTCTGACCAGGGTGAGTTGTTTTGTCTTTGTGGCGCCATTTTTCAGCCTGAACAACACACCCAGGCATGTACGGGTGGCTCTGTCTCTGTTCACGGCAGCCCTTCTGTACCAGACACTGTCACCGGCTCCTGCTGTGGAATACCATACCATCGCGGGTTATTCGGCGGTGGTGATGAAGGAGGCCGTTACCGGCCTGATGCTGGGACTGGGTACCAACATGTGCAGTGCAATTGTGAATTTCGCAGGACATATTGCGGATATGGAGACCGGCCTGTCCATGGTTACGCTGATAGACCCCACTACCAGAGAGAGCACCAGCATCACCGGCGTGTATTACCAGTATGTGGTGATGCTGTTGTTGATTGTCAGCGGTATGTACCGCTACCTCTTCGGCGCGTTGGCGGACACCTTTATATTGGTTCCTGTTAACGGAACCATATTCAAGATGGATTCGCTGCTGGCGTCCATGGTAAAGTTCCTTGCGGACTATATCATCATTGGTTTTCGGATCTGTCTGCCCATTTTCTGCGTGACTTTAATGCTGAACGCCATACTGGGTGTTTTGGCCAAGGTATCCCCGCAGATGAATATGTTTGCGGTGGGTATCCAACTCAAGATCCTGGTGGGGCTGTCCGTGCTGTTTCTCACGACCAGCATGCTGCCGGACGCGGCGAATTTCATATTCCAGCGGATGAAGGAGAGCATAGCGGCCATAGTGGGAGGCATGATGTGATACTGCGTTACAATTTACAATTTTTTGCGAAAGACGGGCCGGGCGGGGAGAAAACCGAACCTGCCACCGAGAAAAAGCTGAGTGATGCCAGAAAGGAAGGCCAGGTGGCCAAGAGCAGAGAAGTCGCCAACTGCCTGGGTCTTTTGAGCCTGTTTCTGGTCTTGAAGTTTTATGTGGGGACCATGGGTACCCGTTTTCTGGAGATGTTTCAGGGAGTGTATGGCAATATTCCCCAGGTGCTTACCTTCTGGGGCGGGAATCTGCCCCAGGCAGAGATGCGGCTTATCTTTAATCAGATGATGGTAAATGTGCTGCTAATCATCCTGCCGATTCTGATCATCGGCTTCCTGGTAGCTTTCCTGTGCGATGTGGCTCAGGTGAAATGGAAGGTGTCCTCCAAGCCCCTGCAGCCCAAGCTGAGCAAGCTGAACCCCATTAAGGGATTCAAAAAGATTTTCTCGGTTAATTCCCTGGTGGAGTTGGTGAAGTCCCTGATGAAGATCGGGCTGATCGTTTACATCTCCTATGCATACCTGAAAGATAAGCTGGTTTGGATTTACTCTCTATATGATATGCCGTTGATGCAGGCTCTTTCCCTGGCGGCGGAACTGGTGACGGATCTGGGGATTCGGATTGCAGCGGTCTATATGATCATCGCACTGGCGGATTTTGCTTATCAGAAATTCAAGTTCAGCCAGGACATGCGCATGACCAAACAGGAGATCAAGGATGAGTACAAGCAGTCCGAGGGAGATCCTCAGATCAAGAGCAGGATCCGACAGAAAATGCAGGAGGCTTCCCGACGGCGCATGATGCAGGACCTGCCCCGGGCGGATGTGGTGATTACCAACCCCACCCACTTTGCGGTGGCCCTTCAGTATGACTCGGAAGTGGCGGATGCCCCCATAGTGCTGGCGAAGGGATCTGACCACCTGGCAGCCAGGATCAAGGAGATTGCCAGGGAGAACCATATCGAAATCGTGGAAAACAAGCCCCTGGCCCGGATGCTGTACGCCAATGTGGAAGTGGGGCAGATGGTGCCGCCGGAACTTTATCAGGCGGTGGCGGAGGTGCTGGCCTTTGTGTACCAATTACAAGGAAAGATTTAAGAACATAATGTATATATTATTTGGAAAATCAATGAGCAGGAAAGGAGGGGAAAGGTATGAATCTTAATTTCACCAAGTTGTCAAAAACAGACGCCATTGTAGGAATCTATATTCTGGTGGCTTTTCTGATGTTCCTTATCCCTCTGCCTGTGGCTTTGCTGGATGTATTTATGGCCTTTAACATTGCCATTGCATTCACGATCCTGTTTGTGTGCATGTTTACCAAGGAAGTGCTGGATCTGTCCTATTTCCCCACAATCCTGCTTTTCACCACCATATTTCGTATCGCCATGAATGTCTCTTCCACCAGAGCGATCCTGTCTACCGGCACATCCGGCAACGTGGTCAAGACCTTCGGACAGTTTGTGGGAGGCGGGGACCTGATTGTGGGTTCCATCATTTTCATCATCCTGATTCTGATCCAGTTCCTGGTAATTAATAAAGGTTCCGAGCGTGTGGCCGAGGTTACGGCGAGATTTACGCTGGATGCCATGCCCGGAAAGCAGATGGCCATTGACGCGGATCTGAATACCGGCGCCATTACGGATGAGGAGGCTAAGATACGACGGGAAAAGATCCAGCTGGAATCCAGCTTCTTCGGTTCCATGGACGGTGCGGTAAAGTATGTAAAAGGAGATGCCATAGCGGGCCTGCTGCTGACGGCCATCAACCTGATCGGCGGTATAGCCATGGGTATGCTTCGTAAAGGTATGGACATCGGCGGCGCTCTGGACAATTATGGCATCCTGACCATCGGTGACGGCCTGGTGAGCCAGATCCCTTCCCTGCTGATTTCCCTGTCCACCGGTATCCTGGTGACCAAGGGGGGCAAGGAGGCGGAGTTTGGCCCTGTCATTATCAAACAGCTTTTTGGCATCCCCAAGGTGATGTATTTCGTGGGAGCTACCTTGGCCGTTCTTGGTTTTGCCACTGATCTTAACACCATCTTGTTTGTGGGTATGGGTCTGCTGTTTGTAGTAGGCGGCCGGGGAATCGCAGCTAATCTGGAGACGGCGGCCACAGAGACGGCAGTGGATACGGAGGAAGCGGCTGCAGAGGAGATCCGCCAGCCGGAGAATGTGAACAGTCTGCTGCAGGTAGACCCTATCGAGTTGGAGTTCGGCTATGGTATCATTCCTCTGGCAGATGTGAACCAGGGCGGCGACCTGCTGGACCGGGTAGTGATGATCCGGCGGCAGATGGCGTTGGAGTTGGGGACCGTGGTTCCCATTATCAGGCTGCGTGATAATATCCAGCTGAATCCCAACCAGTACATTATCAAAGTAAAGGGGATACAGGTCAGCGAAGGGGAGATTCTGTTTGATCACTACATGGCCATGAACCCCGGTTATGTTGAGGAGGAAATTACGGGCATTCCCACATTTGAACCTTCCTTCCATCTGCCTGCGATCTGGATTACGGAGGGCCAGCGGGAGAGGGCGGAGAGCCTGGGGTATACGGTGGTGGATCCGCCTTCCATCATAGCCACGCACCTGACGGAGATCATCCGCCAGTACATTTCCGAACTCCTGACCAGACAGGATGTACAGAACCTGGTCAACAATATGAAGGAGACCAACCCTACGCTGGTGGAGGAATTGGTTCCCAAGCTGCTGGGGATCGGCGAGATCCAGAAGGTTCTGCAAAACCTGCTTGGCGAAGGCATCTCCATCCGGGATATGCTTACCATCATGGAAACGCTTGCGGACTATGGCCCCACCACCAGGGATACGGATGTTCTTACGGAATATGTACGGCAGAGTCTGAAGCGTGCCATTTCCCGCAGATTCTTCCCGGCCAATGAGACCAGCAGTGTGGTAACTCTGGATCCCAAAATCGAGCAGGAGATCATGGGCAGCATTAAACAAACGGAGACAGGAGCCTACCTGAATCTGGATCCCGCCCGGTCCAAGGCCATATTGAACTCTGTGGGGAATGAACTGCAGAAGCTGGAAAACATGGGAAAAAGCCCTATCATCATTACTTCTCCTATTGTCAGAATGTATTTTAAACGCCTGACAGAGGACTATTACAGGGATCTGGTGGTAGTATCCTACAACGAGATCGAATCCGATATTGAATTACAGTCAGTAGGGATGGTGACAGCATAATGATCATTAAAAAGTTTACGGGGAAAACAGAGGCGGAAGCCACGGAAGCGGCACAGAAAGAATTGGGCAGCGGCGTAGTTATCATGAGTGTCAGGCAGATAAAGCCCAAGGGACTGTTTGCTGCTTTCCGGCCGAAGCTGACGGAAGTAACGGCCGCCATGGAAGAGGAGTCCCAACGCAGTTCTTATGTGAGGCGGGAACCGGCGCCGTCTGCGGCATCTCCTGCGGCGGCCAGAAGGAGACCTGCGGCTCCGGCTTCCGATGCCGCCCGCAGTATAGAGGAAAAACTGGAAAATCTGCAGAGTCTGCTGGAAAGCCAGCTGCAGGGACGGCAGGCAATCCCGTCAGAGGGGCAGCAGCCCGTTACGGAACGGCAGGACGGGACGGCAGGAGAGGCCCGCCCGGGCGATGCGGTTCAGCCCCAGCGGGAGGAGACGCCCGAGGCGGCAGAGAGTTTGGATCAAAGTGATGAATTGACGAAATTCCGAAAACTAATATATGACACCATGTTGGAAAACGAAGTGGACGGCAAATATCTGACCAAGGTCATGGAGGAGATCGACAAGATCCAGAAGCCCAACATGCCTTTTGACTATGTGCTGGCAACCATTTACCAGCGCATGATTTTGAAATTCGGCAAGACGGAGGAGGAGACGGAAGTAACCCAGAGACCACGGATCCTCACTTTTATCGGGCCCACCGGAGTGGGCAAGACCACTACGATTGCCAAGATAGCCAGCCGCTATGTTGTGGAGCAGAAAAAGCAGGTGGCGCTGCTGACTCTGGACACCTATCGGATCGCGGCGGCGGAGCAGCTTCGCACTTACGCAAATATCCTGATGGTTCCCTTTCGGGTGGTGTATACGGAGGACGAACTTGCCACGGCCATCCAGGATTTTCAGGACTATGAGTATATCCTGGTGGATACCCCGGGGCATTCTCCCCAGAATAAGGAGCAGCTGGGCAATCTGAAACGTCTGCTGGCGCAGATGCGGCAGGCGGCGGAGTGCTGTTTCTATCTGGTGCTGAGCGCCACCACAAAGTACAGGGATTTGATAAAGATTGCGGACAGTTACCGTCAGATTGCGGACTACCAGTTGATCTTCACCAAGCTTGACGAGACAGAGGCTTTGGGGAATTTGTTGAATATGCGTCTTTATACGGATGCCAGCATCGCCTATGTGACCTGCGGACAGAACGTGCCGGATGACATTGAGGTGTTCAACCCCCAAACTACCGTGAAGAAACTTCTGGGCGGGGGGAAGCAGTAACAGTGTACGATATATTTTGAGAGGATGCTATATGGACCAGGCGGAACAATTACGAATCATCAAGGCCGGGCAGCAATCCCGGCCGCTGGCCCGGGTGATCACCGTCACCAGCGGTAAGGGCGGCGTGGGCAAGTCCAACACGTCTATCAACCTGGCAATACAGTTTCGGAAGATGGGCCAGCGGGTGATCATACTGGACGCTGACTTCGGGCTGGCCAACATAGAGATCATGTTCGGCACAGTGCCCAAACACAATTTGTGTGATCTGATCTATCAGGGAAAGAACATCAAGGAAATCATCACCTGGGGCGCCATGGACGTGGGCTTTATCTCCGGTGGGTCAGGAATCGCGGGTATGTCCAATTTAAGCCGGGATTATCTGGTATATATCATTCGGAATCTGGCGGAACTGGACGCGATTGCCGATATTATAATAGTGGATACCGGCGCGGGCATTTCCGACGCGGTACTGGAGTTTTTGGTGGCCAGCGGCGAGATTCTGCTGGTGACCACGCCGGAACCCACTTCCATAACGGATTCTTATTCCCTGCTGAAATCTCTTAGTAATCATCCAAGGTACGACCGCAACACCACCACGGTGAAGATGATCGCCAACCGGGTGGAGAAGGAGTCGGAAGGGGAGGGACTGTTCAACAAGCTGGATGCCGTAGTGGCCAGGTATCTGAAGATCCCCATCAGCTACCTGGGCATGATTCCCCAGGATCCGCTGCTGGCTCGGGCTGTGATGCAGCAGACCCCCGTGTCCATCCAGAGCCCGGGTGCCAAGTCCACCCAGGCGTTTGAGAAGATTGCGGCGAAGCTGATGAACCGGGAGGAGACGGAGCGGCAGCCAAGGCGTGGCATGGCGGCGTTTTTCTCTCATATAATATCAGGTAGGAAGATATAGGCGCAGGCTGGGAAGGAGACGCGGCGTTTAAATCAGGAGGTTGAAGGCATGAACAATATGATTTCCAATTTTATTGAACCGGGCAATAAGATCGAGATTCAGATGGTGGAGTCCCAGAGGAACCAGAGCAATGAACCTCCCAAGACCTATGCCAGTCAGATTCAGGATATTCTGTCGGAAAACCAGATCGAACTTGTGATGCCCATGGAGAAGGGCAAACTGATCCTGCTTCCCATGGATAAGGAGTATAATCTGGTAATCTATGCGGGGAACAATCTTTTCCAGTGTTTTGCCAGGATCATCGATCGCTATAAGAGCAACAACATCTATACCCTGGTGGTGGAACTGACCAGCAATCTGCGTAAATACCAGAGGAGGGAGTATTACCGCTTCAGCTGTGCGCTGGAGATGAATTCCCGGAATCTGGAAGAAGAGGAAGTCAGAGCCATCGAGGAGAGAGATCCCTATAACAACCTGATTCCGGGACTTCCGCTGAAGCGCAGTGTCATTGTGGATATCAGCGGCGGCGGACTTCGTTTTCTGTCTACTCACTCCTATGAGCCGGACAGTCTGATCTACATAAGCTATAATCTTCTGATAAACGGCAGGAAGAGGGAATACGAACTGGTGGGCAAGGTGCTCAGTTCGGTAAAGCAGGAGGGCCGCAGGGACTCCTATGAGCACCGGGTGCAGTATGTGGACATTGAAACGGAAGTGCGGGAAGAGATAATCAAGTATATTTTTGAAGAAGAGAGAAAGCATAGAAAAAGGGAACGGCTGGGATCATGACGAAAAAAATATTGGTGGTAGATGACTCTGCACTCATGAGAAGAGTCCTGTGTGATATAATAGGCAGTGATGAAAGGTTCGAGGTTGCCGACCGGGCAAGGGACGGACAGGAAGCGCTGGATCTGCTGCGCAAAAACAGCTACGACGCAGTGGTGCTGGATGTGAACATGCCCCGGATGAACGGGCTGCAGCTTTTATATGAACTGCGGAAAGCCCGTATTTCCGCACGGATCATGATGGCCAGTACAGACACCCGGGAGGGCGCAAAAACCACCCTGGATGCGCTGGAACTGGGTGCGCTTGATTTTGTACATAAGCCGGACAATGCCGTGAGTTGCAGGGTGGAAGACTTCAGGAGAGAATTCTTAAAGACTTTGGCAGCGGTGGCAGACAGCCGTCAGCCTGTTCTTGAGAGTCCGGTGCAGAAGCAGGAGGTGCGCGCCACTACCCGCAAGATCGTGGAGATTGCCAGAAAGCATGGGGCGGGAAACGGCAGCCGGAAGATTGTAGCTATCGCCAGTTCCACCGGGGGGCCGAAATCTCTGCAGTCGGTGATTACAAGGCTTCCGGCAGAACTCCAGGCGCCGGTGCTGATCGTTCAGCACATGCCCAAAGGCTTTACCGCTTCACTGGCCGACCGCTTGGATTGTCTGGGCGAGATCCGTGTGAAGGAGGCGGAAGAGGGTGATGAACTGCAGAGCGGTACGGTGTATCTGTCCATGGGGGGCAGTCATATGAACGCCCGTCCCGCCGCCAATGGCAGGACGGTGATCCACTACTCCGACGAACCCAACCGGGAGGGCGTAAAGCCCTGTGCCAACTATATGTATGAATCCCTGATGGAGTGCGGATATGATGAGGTCATATGTGTGGTACTCACGGGGATGGGTGCGGACGGGACGGAGGGCATACAGAACCTGAAATCAAAGAAAAAGGTACATGTTATTGCACAGGACCAGGAGACCAGCGTGGTATACGGCATGCCCAGAAGTGTTGCCAAAGCAGGCCTTGCGGACCAGATTGTGCCATTGGAACAGATTGCACAGGAGATCATACTAAACGTGGGGGTAAAATGATATGGACATAAGCCAGTATCTAGAAATTTTCATTGATGAGAGCAATGAACATTTACAGAATCTGAACACACAGATTCTGAACCTGGAGTCGGACCCGGAGAATATAGATACAATCAATGAGATTTTCCGGGCGGCCCATTCCCTGAAGGGCATGGCCGGGACCATGGGATATAAGCGGATGCAGACGCTTACCCATGACATGGAGAATGTATTTTCGGAAGTACGCAATGGTAACATTAAAGTCACTCCGAATATGGTCGACATTCTGTTTCAATGCCTGGATGCCCTGGATGAGTATGTGAACAACGTCAAGGAATCTGCGGACGAGGGGACCAATGAGAACGAACCTCTGATCCGGCAGCTGAACGCCGTGCTGAACGGCCCTGACAAGCCCCGGGAGGAGGCTCCCGCGCAGCAGAAGGAGAGTTCCGAGGACACCGGGGACGGTCGTAAATGGCTGGAGATTCAGCTGGATTCCGCACAGCAGCATGTGATCAGAGTGGCAAGAGAACAGGGAAAAAATGTTTTCGGCCTGACTGTCACCGTGCAGGAGAGTTGTATCCTGAAGGCGGCCCGAGCTTTTCTGGTATTTAAAGCTGTGGAAGAGCGGGGGGAGATCATCGTTTCCAATCCTCCTGCTCAGGATGTGGAAGACGAGAAGTTTGATCTGGATTTCAGCCTGATTGTGGTGTCGGACGGAGACATCGAGGCGGTGAAGGCGGCGGTGGCCAGCGTATCGGAGATTGCCTCGGTGGTGGGAGAGACCATCGTCCTTGAAGATATGGGTACAATAGATAAATATGGGGATTCCATTCCTGAGCCGGAGCAAAAACCTCAGCCCGCTTCCGAGGAACCGGTGCAGGCGGCTGCACAGCAGCCTGAGACGGCTCATGTGGCGGAACCTGCGTCTAAGCCTGCGCCGGCTTCCAAGACGGGCGATAAGAAACAGGCGCCCGGTAAGCCGGTGGTGAACCGCACTGTCCGGGTGGACATCGAGAAACTGGATGTGCTGATGAATCTGGTGAGTGAGTTGATTATCGCCAAGAACTCTCTGGTATCCGTATCTAACCAGGTACAGGGGCAGAATCAGGGCGTCAATGAGCAGATCGAATATCTGGAGAATGTGACCACTAATCTGCACGAATCCGTTATGAAGGTAAGGATGGTGCCCATTGAGAGCGTGGTGAGCAAATTCCCCAGAATGATCCGTGATCTGTCCAAGAAGCTGGACAAAAAGATGGAATTATATATGACGGGTGAAGAGACCGAACTGGATCGAACGGTGGTGGATGAGATCGGTGATCCCCTGATGCATCTATTGCGTAACTCCGCGGATCATGGTCTGGAATCGGCAGAAATCCGCGCCCAGCGGGGAAAGCCCGCGGTGGGTTCCATCTTCCTGGACGCTTATCAGGATGGCAACAATGTGGTGATCGAGGTCAGGGACGATGGCAATGGCATTGATGTGGAGAAGGTGAAGGCCAAGGCCCTGGAGAGAGAGGCCATCACCCCGGAACAGGCTGCCAATATGTCCGATAAGGAGATTATCGACCTGTTGTTCCTGCCCAGTTTTTCCACTGCAAAGAAGGTGACGGACGTATCCGGCAGGGGAGTGGGCTTGGATGTGGTGAAATCCAAGATCGAGGCCCTGAGCGGTGAGGTGGAGGTCAAGAGTAAGCTGGGAGAGGGAAGTACCTGGACCATCAGGCTGCCCCTGACGCTGGCCATCATCCAGGCATTGATGGTGGTGGTGGGCGGTGAGAAATACGCCATCTCCCTGGGGACGATTCAGACCATAGAAGATATTGCACCCGAGGAGATCAAACTGGTACAGAACAAGGAAGTTATCCATCTGCGGGGAACGGTTATCCCCCTGATCCGCCTGTCCAATGTATTGGATGTGGAGAGCACAAAGTCCCCTGAAGAACATCTGATGGTAGTTATCGTGAAAAAGGGCGATAAGCTGGCGGGCCTGGTGATCGATGACATGATCGGACAACAGGAGATCGTTATTAAGTCCCTGGGAAAATATATCAAGCAGTGCAAGTTCATCAGCGGTGCCACCATTCTGGGAGACGGCGAAGTGGCCTTGATACTGGATGCCAATGCGCTGATCTAAAGGAGCGTGCAACTACAATCAGCATGTCCCGCGCGGCGCAGGGATGCGGATGTGGATGCCCTGGGGGACATGCGGAACTACAAATAGGAAGGGGACAGCGGTATGGAAGAGTTGAAGGTAGTTGAAAGTAACAATACAGCGGGCGTAACCCAGCAGTATATTGTAGTGCGTCTGGGCGAGGAGCAGTACGGCGTAGATATACGGTATATTGATAATATTGTGAGAATGCAGAAGATTACCCGGGTGCCCAAGGTGGCGTCCTATCTCAAGGGTGTGATCAACCTGCGGGGCGAAGTAATCCCGATTATGAGTCTGCGGCTGAAAATGTTCCTGCCGGAGGATGAAATCACCAAGGCCACCCGTATCATTATCCTGAAACTGGAGCAATACGGCAGTATAGGCGTCATAGTGGACGAGGTGAAGGAAGTGGTGACCCTGGACGAGGAGCATATTGAGAAGGTATCCTATGATTCCAAGGAGGAGCGGCTTAACTTCCTGGGCGGAATCGGCAAGTATGACGGGGGGCTGATTTCTCTGCTGGACTTCAACCTGGTGATGCAGGAGAGGGAAAACACATTATAAACAACAATAGTAGGAGATAGCTTATGCCAGAGATGAGTTTGGAGCATGTGACAAATAACTATTTGGACGTGTTGCGTGAGATCGGCAATATAGGCGCCGGCAACGCCATGACGGCGCTTTCACAGATGCTGCAGAGCAAGGTGGATATGCAGGTTCCACAGGTGCGGCTCCTGGAATTCTCGGAAGTGGGGGCCATGGTGGGCGGCGAGGAGCAGCTTATGGTGGGCGTGCTCCTGGGCGTTGAGGGAGATATCACAGGAAGCATCATGTTCCTGGTAGAACTGCAGGCAGCCAAGGGATTGGTAAAAAAGATGATGATGGGGTATGACTCCGGACAGCCGGGTCTGGACGAGATGGAAACTTCCGCCATGATGGAACTGAGCAATATCATCACGGGAGCATACCTGAATTCCCTTGCCACATTGACCAATCTTTGCATTTTTCCCACGCCGCCCAGCCTGACGGTGGATATGGCGGGCGCGATTTTGAGCGTGCCTGCCATAATGTTTGGCGAACTTGGAGACAATATCCTGATGATCCAGTCCCGTTTTTTTGACGAAGTAGAGGTGGACGGATACTTCATATTAATTCCGGATTTGCCTTCTTATCAAAAGATACTGTCAGCACTGGGCATTGTATAGGGGCGAAGGCAAGGAGGCGAAATGTACGGATGGGTAATATCATTACAGTAGGCATGGCGGATTTAAAGACCTGCAAGAGCCCGGACGGTTTGATCACGCTGGGACTCGGGTCATGCATCGGGATAGCCATACGGGATCCTAAGACGGGGATCGGCGGTCTGGCGCACATTATGCTGCCGGACAGTACGGCGATTCGGGGCAACCAGAATATTGCAAAGTTTGCGGATACCGGCATAGTAGAACTGGTGCGGCAGATGGAACGCATGGGTGCGTTGAAGGCCCGAATGGTTGCGAAGATTGCAGGGGGAGCCACCATGTTCCAATCCATGAGCAAAAATGATTTGATGAATGTGGGCGAGCGAAACGCAGTGGCTTGCCGCGCCGTTTTGAAAGGGTTGAACATCCCGCTGTTGGCCGCGGATACCGGAGCTAACTACGGACGCACAGTCACTTTTTTCCCGGAGACCGGGGATTTCCATATCCGGGCGGTGGGCAGGAGCGAGACCATTATATAGCGGGCGGATACTGATTGATACCTTGTCGCAGGGGGACTGCGATCTATCTAGCGAGGAAACTATGAAGAGAAATTTAATACCGGTAATAATGATGCTGGTGTCAGGGGCCATTAGCTGCCTGTTTACCATGGCCCGGGGAGAGAGCCTGCTGTTCCGCATGTCGGCCCTTCTGGGGTCCATGTTGCTGTTCTATGGCCTTGGATGCGCGCTTTGCGGCGTCCTTAACTATTTTGATATGGAAAATGAAAAGCGTCTGGCAGCGGAAACGGCTGCGCTTGAGGGAGAGGAAGCCCCGGAGGGGGAGGCGGATACTGCCACAGCGGAATAAAGGCATGAAATTGCAGCGGGTTGTGCGGAAAGGAGAGTGCCATGGACGATGCAGGCAGAAAGAAGCTCTGGGAGGAATATATGAAGTCCAGATCCACAGAACTTCGGGAAAAAATTATTCTGGAATACGCTCCTCTCGTAAAGACTGTAGCCGGGAGACTGAGCATGTATCTGGGCTATAATGTGGAATATGATGACCTGGTCAGTTATGGCATTTTTGGACTGATTGACGCGATTGACAAGTTTGACACCCTCAAGGAAGTAAAATTTGAGACCTATGCAAGTCTGCGGATCCGGGGGTCCATACTGGACCAGATCCGCAAGATGGACTGGATTCCCAGGACCATCCGGCAGAAACAGAAACAGATTGATGCCGTAATCCGAAAGATTGAGACGGAGACGGGGCGCAGCGCCACCGATGAGGAAATTGCGCAGGGGTTGGGCATCACGGGCGACGAGTATGTGGATTGGCAGTCCCAGATGAAGATAACGGGATTGGTGTCCCTGAACGAGTATATTGAGCAGGGCAGTGAGATCTCCCAGGACGGCGGTCAGCATACGGCAGCCAGGTTCGTCAGTCCTGAGGAGAATGTGGAGAAGCAGGAACTGGCCCGGGTGCTGGGAGAGGCACTGGAACTGCTGACAGAAAAAGAGAAAAAAGTCATCACTCTCTATTATTATGAGGACCTGACGCTGAAGGAAATCAGCAATGTGCTGGGGGTCTCGGAGTCCCGGATCTCCCAACTGCATACCAGGGCGCTTCAGAAAATGAGGGGCAGGATGGGAAATTATATGGGTATTCTGGGCGACCGTTAAGGATACTCCTGAAAGGCAGAAATGGAGGAAGCAAAAATGGCTGTGAACGGTTATTTTCAACTGGTGAATACCCAGAAGGGATTCGGTGTTAAGTGCGTGCCGCCGAAGGAGGGGGGCGAGAACGTGCCCCTGAGCGAGTTGATCGATTATCTGGGCGCGCGCAACATAGCGTATGATATATCCTCGTTGAGTAAGGCAGTGAATGCCGGGACGGTACAGGTGGTCCCCCTGGGGACGGGACAATGCCCTTCGGAGCAGGAGAGTTATTTGCTGGAGGTCAGTGAGGACTCCATGACCGTGACAGCGCGGTTTTATCCCCCCTCCGAGACGGGGCAGCGTATGTCTATGGAGGAGTTTACAGCGGATCTGCAGTTTAAAAAGATCATCTATGGTCTGAACAAGGAGTTGCTGCAGAGCCATTTCCAGAAAGGTGAGTATTGCAAGACTCTGGTGGTGGCCGAGGGGAGACCGCCCCAGCACGGAAAGGACGCGGAGATCCAGTATTTTTTTAACACGGATCCCCATGCGGTTCCTACTTTGAAAGCAGACGGAAGCGTAGACTTTTTCAATTTAAATACCATAAACCACTGTAAGAAGGGAGATTTGCTGGCTAAAATTATTCCGGAGGATGTGGGCCGGCGCGGTATCAATGTGGCAGGGGTAGAGATCAAGCCCAGGACGGTGAAACGGGCCACCCTGCGGTTTGGCAAAAACGTGGTGCAGTCAGCGGACCGTATGTCCATCAGCTCTGCGGTGAACGGCTGCGTATCCCTGGTGGATGACCAGGTGTTTGTGACCGATCTGTACGAGGTGGAGAATGTGGATAACAGCACCGGTAATATTGATTTTGAAGGCAGTGTGCAGGTGAATGGCAATGTCTGCTCCGGATTCAGCGTGACCGCCAAGGGCAATGTGATCGTCAAAGGCGTTGTGGAGGGCGCTTCCGTCCGCGCGGAGGGGGATATTGTGATCACCAGAGGCATGAACGGCATGAGCAAGGGCTATCTGGAGGCGGGCGGCAATATTGTGGCCAAATTCCTGGAGAATACCAGGGCCGATGCCGCCGGATATATTTCTGCCGAGTCCATTCTGCACAGCAAGGTCACGGCGGGGAGCGAGATTACTGTTACGGGCAAGAGAGGATTTATCACAGGTGGCCATGCCTGCGCCGGATTTAAGGTCAGCGCCAAGAATCTGGGGGCCAATATGGGGGCTTCCACTGTGATAGAGGTGGGAGTGAATCCCCGCATGAAGAGGGAATATGAAGCGCTGCAGGATGAACTGCTTGAAATCCAGAAGGTGATCAAACGGACGGAGCCCATTCTGACCAACTTCGCGGAGAAGAAAGGCAAAGGCATCCAGTTTACCCCGGAACAGGTAAAATACATTCGCTCCCTGGTAAAAGAGACCGAAGCCAAGAAAAAGGAATTGGTGGAAAAGAACGAGAAGTGGGAGGCGCTGCGCGATGCCTTTGAAGGGCAGAACGATGCCTATGTGGAGGTAACGGGAGAGGCGTTTCACGGTACGGTGATCGTGATCAAGGAAGTCTCCATGTCTCTGCGAAGCAATTATCAGCATTGCCGTTTCAAACGCATCGGCGGAGAGGTGAGAATGGTCGGACTATAACGCCATGGCACGGAAGGGGAGGATCATATGGCTATAAGTGCAATTCAAAATGCGACAATCGCCAGAGTGCAGGATTATTCAACGATTAAGCAGAACGAGGACAATAAAGGGTATATGAACCAGGTCAGCATCGGCCAGGACAGGGAGCAGGACAATCAGCAGAAGGCCCGGCAGGTGCGCTCCGGCCAGGAGACGGAATGGAAGAACAAGCGTCAGGATGCCCGGGAAAAGGGAAGCAATGAGTACCACGGTGACGGCGGAAGGAAGCGCAAGGGAACGGCCTCCTCGGACCAGATGGTGGTGAAGGACCGCCCGCGCCAGAGTTTTGACATGAAGATATAGTGTAACGAACAGTCAGAGGGGAAGGGATAATGGGACTATGAATATCATGGAAATAGTACTTCTGGTCATCGGGATCCTTGTGTTTGTGGCCAGCTTCCTGATTCCGAACGGGAAGGGTGACAATCTGGCCCACGACAGGGAGATGGCCAGGGACGAGATCGGGGATCTGGTGGCCAGAGAGTTGGAGCGGATACGCAGCCAGGTAGACGATACCGTGGAGGAAGCCATCAAGGATTCCATGGATAAAACGGAGCGTTCCCTGGAGAAATTATCCAATGAGAAAATTATGGCGGTAAGTGAATACTCGGAAACCGTGTTGGGACAGATCAACAAGAGCCAGCAGGAAATCCTGTTTCTGTATGATATGCTCAATGCCAAACATGACAATTTGAAAAATACGGCTTCGGAAGTGGAACAGAGGGTTAAAGAGGCCGAGATTGCCAGCAGGGAAGTGGAGGCGGTTACCAGAGAGGCCGAGATGGCGCTGAGGGAGACCGAGGCGGCGGCTCAGATGGCCCGCCAGATGGTGGCTCCTGCATTCCAGGCCATGCAGGATGGGGAGGAGACAGCCTCGGCGGAACAGGAAACCGGGGAGGAAATTGTCGAAGAACCTCAGCAGGAACTGCAGGGTACAGAGAGTTACAGTAATAAGAACCACCAGATTCTGGAACTTCACCGCCAGGGACACTCAGAAGTGGCCATTGCCCGGCAACTGGATTTGGGCGTGGGGGAAGTGAAACTGGTTATTGATTTATTTGAAGGAAGAAATGATTGATGAATAGAACACGTTTAAAATACTATTTGCGCGCTCTGGGCATCGGCATTATTGTGACTGCGCTGCTGATGGGATACAGCCAGAAGCCGCCGCAGATGAGTGATGAGGAAATCCTGCGCAGGGCTGCGGAACTGGAACTGGAGGGACAGCGGGAGGTACTGGCGGATCTGGCTACTGCCACCCCGGAGCCCGAGAACTCTTTGGAATCCGATGCGGCCATATCCGCGGAATCCACCGCCAGTCCTGTGCCCGGGCCTGCAGTGGAACCTGCTGCCGGTACCACACCCAAGCCTATGGTGGATCCTGGCGCCAGTGCTACCCCCAAGCCTACGGCGGAATCTGCTGTCAGCCCTACGCCCAAGCCTTCAGAGGAGCCTGTTGCCAGCCCTACGCCCAAGCCTTCAGAGGAACCTGTTGCCAGCTCTACGCCCAAGCCTACAGAGGAACCTGTTGCCAGCTCTACGCCCAAGCCTACAGAGGAACCTGCTGTTAGCCCTACGCCTAAGCCTACAGAGGAGCCTACAGTCAGTCCTGCTCCGGCGGGAGACGTGGCAATTCTGGTGATCAGCAGAGGGGAGAGTTCGATGACGGTGAGCAGGAATCTTCAGGAACTGGGTCTGGTGGAGGACTACAGAGCCTTTGACAGGTTCCTGTGTGACAACGGATATGACCACTCAATCAGCACCGGCACCCATGAGATTCCCCTGGGCGCAACTTACGAGGAAATTGCCGGAATTATATGTAAAATTCGTTAAAAAATCTTGCCAACTGGCTTTTTATGTGTTATACTCGCAATGTTGTGAAAAAACACACGCACTTCTATCTGGCAGTGGTGTCTCTCCCGTTAGGGCGGGATAGCGGCCGGAGCCAGCCGGGGCTTTAACGCGGTGCCGGCAGATCAGGAAGCGCGGAGGACGGTACCGGGAAACGGGCCGGATAACCAAACGGAGGTAGAAAAATGAGCGTTATTTCCATGAAGCAGTTACTTGAAGCAGGTGTGCATTTCGGACATCAGACCAGAAGATGGAACCCTAAGATGGCTCCCTATATCTTCACCGAGAGAAACGGCATCCACATCATTGATTTGCAGAAATCTGTGGTCAAAGTAGATGAGGCGTACAAGGCAGTTTCCGAGATCGCGGCACAGGGTGGCACCATCCTGTTTGTCGGCACCAAGAAGCAGGCACAGGACGCAGTTAAGGCCGAGGCTGAGCGCTGCGGTATGTACTATGTAAACGAGAGATGGCTGGGCGGTATGCTGACCAATTTCAAGACCATCCAGTCCCGTATCATCAGGCTGCGTGCCATAGAGACCATGTCCACCGACGGTACCTTCGATGTATTGCCTAAGAAAGAGGTTATTCAGCTTAAGAAGGAATGGGAAAAGCTGGAGAAGAATCTGGGCGGCATTAAAGATATGACCAGGATTCCCGATGCGATTTTTGTAGTTGACCCCAAGAAGGAGAAAATCTGCGTACAGGAAGCCAGAGCCTTGGGTATCACCCTGATCGGCATCGGCGATACCAACTGCGATCCCGAGGAACTGGACTACATCATCCCCGGTAATGACGATGCAATCAGAGCCGTAAAGCTGATCGTTTCCAAGATGGCAGACGCCGTGATCGAGGCTAATCAGGGTGAGGCTGTATATACTGCTCAGGACGTACAGGCCGATGCAACCGATATTGAGGAAGTAGCAGAGCAAGCGTAAAATTTCGTGTGCCGCGTGAGGCGCATTGATCTGTGCGGGGACGCGATAAGCGGCCATGCATAGATCACGGGGAAGTGTGCCGGAAGGGAATATGCGGAACTATAATAGGAGGAAGGAATATGGCTGAGATTACAGCAGCAATGGTAAAGGAACTGCGCGAGATAACCGGCGCAGGTATGATGGATTGCAAGAAGGCCCTGAACGAGACGGGTGGAAATATGGATGAGGCCGTGGAGGTCCTGAGAAAGAGCGGCCAGGCCAAGGCAGTTAAGAAAGAGGGAAGGATTGCGGCGGAGGGCATCTGCCGTATCGCTACTAAGGGAGACAATGCGGCCGCAGTGGTGGAGGTAAATTCCGAGACTGACTTCGTGGCCAAGAACGAGACATTCCAGCAGTTTGTGGAGGCAGTGGCAGCGCAGGCAGTGGAAACGGATGCCAAGAATATGGAAGCCTTTCTGGCAGAGCAGTGGAGCGCAGAACCCGGCAAGACCGTGCAGGAAGCCCTGGTGGATAAGATCGCGGTAATCGGCGAGAAGCTGAGTATCCGTCGGTTTGAGAAAGTGGTTGCGGAGAACGGCTGTGTGGTATCCTATGTGCATGGCGGCGGCCGCATCGGCGTCATCGTGGAGGCCGAGACCAATGTGGTGAACGATGGGGTGAAGGAGGCGCTGACCAATCTGGCCATGCAGGTGGCTGCACTGAATCCCAAGTATGTGGCTACCGAGGAGGTATCCGAGGAATTCAAGGCTCATGAGAGGGAGATCATTGCCGCTCAGATTGAGCAGGATCCCAAGATGGCAGGCAAGCCCGAGAAGGTAATTGAGGGTGCCGTGGAAGGCAGGCTTAAGAAGGAACTCAAGGAAGTATGCCTGCTGGAGCAGGTATATGTAAAGGCCGAGGATGGAAAGCAGACCGTGTCCCAGTATGTGGCACAGGTTGCAAAAGATAATGGTGCAGACCTGAAGATTAAGAGGTTTGTACGCTTTGAGACCGGCGAGGGCCTGGAGAAGAAGAACGAAGATTTTGCGGCGGAGGTTGCCGCTCAGATGGGCAAATAGGCAGTTTCATCAAGACAACGGATAACAGGCAGAAAGAGATCTGGCAAGCGGATTTCTTTCTGCTTTTCTAAATAGCAGGAGGCAGGAACAAAATGACGGTTGGAAAGAGGATTGGCTGGACCGGGTTGAGCATTTTGGCGTTAGTGGCGGCATTTGGTGTGCAGATTGTGGCAAGTATGATCATAATACTTCCCTATGCGCTGGTAGAGGGAATACGACAGGGGATGCAGGCAGCCAACGGACAGGATCCCGGCCGGATGGCAGAAGAATTTATGGCGAATATGGGGGGTATCATGGGGATTGTCCTGGTGGCGGCGGGTGTGCTGCTGCTGATGGTTTTCCTCCCCTGGTATTATTTTGGCTGCGGCAGAAAGAAATTTACCAGGGAATCCGTTAGCAGGGTATTTTCGCCACGGGCATTGTTGGTGGTGTTTCTCATTGCCATAGCGCTGAACTATGGGATTAACTGCCTGCTGCAGCTGGTATATGTCTTGGCTCCGCAGGCATTGGAGTACTATCAGCAACTGATGGAAAATGCCGGCATAGGGAGCGACCTGTGGGCCAATCTGGCGGCGGTGATCCTGGCTCCTTTGGGGGAGGAATTGGTATTCAGGGGGGTGGCTTTCCATTATGCACGCAAAGCCGTGGAGGGGATGCGCCGCCCCGGAACGGCATTCTGGATTGCCAACTGCATCCAGGCGCTTCTGTTTGGTATTTACCATATGAATTTAATTCAGGGAATCTATGCCTTTGTGATCGGCCTTGTGCTGGGTTATTTGTTCCAGCGGTACCGCAGCCTGATACCGGGGGTGCTGGCCCATCTGGTGTTCAACGGCATGTCCGCTCTGTTGGGTGATACGGCCTATGCCTGGATTCCTGAGAGTGTGATCTGGTATGCTGTTATCGGGGTGGCAGGTATTGGCCTGGTGTTAATAATTATGATTAAAAACGGTTTTGCATCGGTGGATAATGAACAGAATGTTGCATAATCGTAAAAAAATCTTAAGAATTATTCATGAAGTCTTAAGATGCATTTTGCAGACTGCTGTGCTATACTGTATGTGGTGATAATAGGATACAGTATGGATTAGTAGATGCGGCGATATGCCTGATCCATATGGAAAGGAAGGAGAGCATGAAGAAAAAAGGTTATATAAAAAGAATATTTGCCTTGGCCTCAGCGGCAGCGCTGCTATTATCATTGGCAGCATGCGGCAAAGAGCAACAGGAGGAGATACCGCAGGGCTTTCTCTATGTGCCGGAGTTTATGGATCTGACGGTTAAAGAGGGGGAACAGAACATTAGTAATCCTGTGCTCAGAGGAGGGGATCTGTATTATTCTTCCCACTTCTGGAATGAGGAGACACAGGAAAGCAGTCAGAAATTTTACCGCAGGAACCTGGAGACAGGAGAGACGGTGGAACTGCCTCTGGACCTGACTATAGAAGGCGCAGACTATGTTTATCCCACCAACGGCCTGTCCTTTGATCAGGAAAACAATATGATTAGTCTGCTGAATGCATCCATAACGGATGAAGAAGGAAATTACAGCCAGAAGTATTTTCTGCTGAAATTTGACCCGGAGGGGAAAGAACTGCTGAGGGAGGATATCACAGAGGCGCTGAAGCTGGAGGATTCCGATAACGGCTATGTGCAGAATGCAGTTATCGACAACGAGGGCAGGCTGTATGTCCATGTGAGCGGCAGTGGGATAAGAAGCGGTAATGCTTTTGTCATAGTACTTGACAAGGACGCAAAACTTCTGGCGAAGATTGATACCGGATCCGAGTGGGTTAATTCCATGGGTGTTACGGCGGACGGCAAAGTACTGATTACCCGCCATGGCAGTGGAGTCGGTATGGAATGTGTGGAACTGGATCTGGCCCAAAAGGCGATGGGCACCGTTCACAGCGGTATGCCTTCCTCTTACAACAGCGGTGCATTAACCCCTGCACCGGAAGGAGGACTTCTGGTCAACGATGGCTCCAAACTCTGGAAGTATGACCTGGAGACGGGAACCGCCGAGGAAATTCTGATTTGGACGGACTGCGATATCAACGGCAGTTATATCCAAATGATCCAACCTCTGGAGGATGGCCGGATCGCAGTTTACTCGGAGAATTGGAGCAATGGTAACAACAGCAAGGAGATTGCCTTCCTTACCAAGAAGGAAGCCTCCGAAATACCGCAGAAGAAGATTATCACTTTGGCAACCATGTATTCCGACCAGAATATACAGGAAGCTGTGGTCAACTTTAACAAGCAGAACGATACATATAAAGTGCGAATTGTTACGTACTATGATGACGCTACTGAATGGTCGGAAAACAAGTATCAGGATGCCGTGACGGCGATGAACAATGCCATCACCAGCAGCAACTGTCCGGATATTATAGACCTGGCTTATGGCAATGTGGATACATATGTGTCCAAAGGTCTTCTGGCGGATCTGTCCCCCTATCTGGAATCCAGTTCCGTGAAACGGGAAGATTTTGTGGAGACAGTGCTGAATGCCTACACCTTTGACAATCGGTTGGTGTGCATTCCTACCGGGTTCTCGATTTCCACTATCATAGGACGGACTTCCCAACTGGGCGACCGTACCAGTTGGACCATCAAGGATATTATGGAATTCGCAGCGCAGTATCCGAAGGCAAAACTTTTTGATTACTCTTCCAAGGATTCTATGCTGAATACCTGTCTGCAGTACAGCAGTGAGTCTTTCATAGACTACAGCACCGGAAAGTGCAGTTTTGACAGCCAGGATTTTGTGGATATTCTGGAGTTTGCCAATACCTTTGAGGCGGAGACAGAATGGGACCGGGAGGGGGAGAGTCTTCCCAAGCAGATTTCCGACGGCAAGATTCTGCTCAGCAGCATAAATATCTGGGAAATAACGGAAATGCAGATGCACAGCCAAATGTTTAACGAACCCATTACCTTTATCGGTTATCCGACTGTAGACGGCAGCGGCGGCAACCGTATTAATGGCAGGAACTGCTATGCCATCACCACCAAGAGCGCCAATTCCGAGGGCGCATGGGCCTTTATCGAGTCCATGCTGCAGTATGAGGAGGTATCGGAATCCGGCGGAAATAGCTATTTGCCCGTTCGAAAGGACATGTTGGAGGAGACATTTACACTGGCCATGAAGGAAAACGGCTCCTACGATGAAAACGGGGAGATTATGCTGGATGAGGACGGCAATCCCATGATCTGGCCAAAGGTTACCTGGGGGTATGACGACTGGGAGTGTGAGATCTATGCAGCCACGCCGGAACAGATACAGGCCCTGAGAGACCTGATCGACAGTTCGGTGGCCGCCACCAACAATAACCAGACTATAATGAGCATCATCCAGGAGGAGTCTCAGGCATTCTTCGAAGGGCAGAGAAGTGCCCAGGAGGTTGCGGATGTGATTCAGAGCCGGGTGCAGACCTATGTAAGTGAGAACAGCTAAGGAGGCATAAGAGCCTTGAAGAAATCGAAACAGAAAAAGGCCCATGCCAGTATGGGTAAGCGGTTAAAGAGGGAGAAGAGGAGTTCGGGGCTGTTTATAGCCCCCAGCTTCCTGGGGGTCATGACATTCTTTGTGATTCCCTTTATCGTGATCATCTATTATGCCATGGTAGATAATCCCATCAGCCGGAATTTTGTATTTCTGGATAATTTTAAAAATATCATTAACAACGCGGCTTTCCGTTCGGCGGTGTCCAACACTGCCAAGTTTGCCGGCATTTCGGTGCCTCTGGCCGTGATACTGTCCATGCTTCTGGCCATCCTGCTGGAATCCAAGATTCCTTTCAAGAGCCAGTTCAGGACTTTCTTCCTGAGCCCCATGATGGTGCCGGTGGCTTCGGTGGTACTGGTCTGGCAGGTATTGTTCCACTACAACGGCGTGGTGAATGACATGATGTCTTTGTTTGGAGTCAGCCCCATTGACTGGCTGAAGTCAGACCATGGACGCATCGTGCTGACGATCCTTTTTCTGTGGAAGAATCTGGGATACAATATGATCCTGTTTATGGCGGCCCTCTCCAGCATCCCCAAGGATATTCTGGAAGTGGCCCGCATGGAGAGCGCCACTGCGCTGCAGACTTTCTTCCATATTAAGATTCGCTATCTGTCGTCCACCATATTGTTTGTGACCATTATGTCATTGATTAATTCCTTCAAGGTATTCCGTGAGATATATCTGCTGAGCGGGGATTATCCCTACGAGAGCATCTACATGCTGCAGACCTTCATGAACAATACTTTTCGGAACCTTGACTATCAGAAGCTCTCCTCCGCAGCCGTGCTGATGTCCATCGTCATGGTGCTGATCATCGGCCTGCTGTTTATCGTGGAGAACCGCTTCGGAAAGGATGTGGAGGGATGAGTAAGCCCAATAAAACCCTGCAGCCCTGGGAGCTGGAGCGGGACAGGGTCAAAAAGGCCGCCAAGAGACGCCGGGCCTGGTCCTATACGAAACGGGGCTTTGGGACTGTGTTTGCCGCCTTTTTCGCAATCCTGTTCCTGATGCCCATTGTGCTGACCATCACCAACTCCTTCATGTCCTCGTCGGAGATCAGTTCCAACTACGGCATGGTATTCGCAACTACCTCTTCCGGGGGAAAGGTGTACATAGCGGAGAAGGTGACTCTTAAATTCATACCGGATATGGTATCCTTCAGCCAGTATATAACCGTGCTGCTGAAAAGCCCGGAGTATCTGCTGAAGTTCTGGAATTCGGTGATTCTGGTGGGGCCCATCGTGGTATTTCAACTCACTGTGGCAACCCTGGCTTCCTATGGGTTTGCCAGATATCGGGGACGGATCAGGGAAATTATTTTTTTCCTGTATATCATACTGATGCTGATGCCCTATCAGGTAACGCTGGTCCCCAACTATCTGGTGTCCGACTGGCTGAAAATCCTGGATACCAGGTGGGCCATCTGGCTGCCGGGCATCTTTTCACCTTTTGCGGTGTTCATGCTGACAAAGTTCATGCGGCGTATCCCCAACTCTCTGGTGGAGGCGGCGCAGATAGACGGTGCCGGGGAGTGGCAGGTGTTCTGCAAGGTATGTTTTCCGCTCTGTAAGGGAGCCATCGCATCGGCGGCGATTCTGGTGTTTATAGACTACTGGAATATGGTGGAACAGCCGTTGATCTTACTGGCAGACGCAGAGATGCATCCTCTGTCGGTATTTCTGAGTAAGATCAATGCCGGCGAGATCGGCCTGGCCTTTGCCGTGGCAACGATCTACATGGTTCCCGGCCTGCTGGTGTTCCTGTACGGGGAAGAGTATCTGGTGGATGGCATTACCTATCAGGGCGGCGTGAAGGGATAAGGTGTGGAAAAGACTGATTTCATATGAAAGGGTATGGTTAACACAATGAACGAGAACGGAACCAAGAGAAAAGAGTGGGTTAAAAACGCGGCGATTGTTTTTCTGATTATCCTGCTGCTCTTAACATTTTTCTCTAATACGATCCAGAATTATTCCCTGCCCGAGGTGGCGACCCAGTATGTGGAGAGCGGTTCCATCACGGCCAAGATCAGGGGAATGGGAGTCGTGGAGAGCGGCGACCCTTACAACGTGAAGATCAAGGAGGTCAGGCAGGTTTCCAGCGTGGAGGTCAAAGTAGGCGATAAGGTGGAAAAGGGCCAGGTGCTCTGCTACCTGACAGAGGAGGACAGCCAGGAACTGGATCAGGCCAAGACTGAGTTGGAGCAGAAGCAGCAGGCGCTGGAAAAGGCACAGTTTAATTTTGAGAAGCAGCTGCTGACCGGCAGTTATGATGTGTCTATTATGCAGAACGCAGGCAACACAGGTTCTGTGAGCGGCTATCTGAATCAGATTTATACCGCCAAGTCGGAGATGGAGGCGGCGCAGGATAAAGTGGACGAGTGGACACTTGTGATTGCCAACATCGACAGGCAGCTTGCCTTCAATCCTTACAGCGTTGATGTGAGCAAGGAGACCAAGGCGGTCAATGAGGCTCAGGCGGCGCTGAACGCCATTAACAATGATCTGACCGGCGCTCGGAACTGGCTTACCTCCCTGGATGCCCAGATCGAGCAGGAAAAGGCGGCTATCAGCGTGAGTAGCGGCGATGCTTCCAAGCTGGCCAATCTGGTTTCCCAGCGTTTGACGGCCAATCAGAATGTGATCAATTTGGAAAGCAGGCAGCGTGCGGCAGACCAGACTCTGAAAAATGCTCAGGCGGCGCTGGATGCCAAGAAGGGTACTACAGATCTAAACAATGTACTGAATCAGCAGAAGGCATTTGCAGAGTTGTCCCTCGGGAATGCCAAGGATTTCTTTGAACTAAAGAAAAAGGCATATGATGAACTGATAAAAAATATCGGAGATACCTATGCGTTGAGCGAAGCCAGTGATGCCATTGCCCTTGCGCAGAAAGAGGTAGAGGACGCCCAGGCTAAGGTAGATAAGCTGGTCACCGGCGCTATGGGCAGCGAGGTAACGGCGCCGATTTCCGGTCTTATTACCGCTGTCAATGTGAAATCCGGTGTGGAGACTCCCTCTGATGGGATTGTATTCACCATGCAGCCCGAGGGTAAAGGGTATACCCTGAGTTTTTCCGTGACCAACCAGCAGGCCCAGCGTGTATCCGTGGGCGATCAGGCGGAACTGGTCAATGCTTGGAGGTATGATGACATTCAGGTGACTCTTGCCAGCATCAAGCCTGACCCCAACAACCCGGGGCAGAACAAGCTGCTGACCTTTGACGTGACAGGGGAGAGCGTGATTGCGGGCCAGAGCCTGAATGTATCCGTGGGCCAGAAGAGTGCCAATTATGATATGACGGTACCCAACAGCGCCATCCGTGAGGATTCCAACGGCAAGTTCATCCTGGTGATTACTTCCAAGAGTTCCCCTATCGGTACCCGGTATTTTGCGTCCCGTGTGGATGTGGAGGTGCTGGCTTCGGATGATACCAAGTCGGCGATCAGCGGCGCTGTGGAGTCCTATTCCTATGTCATTACCACTTCCACCAAACCCGTGGAAGCAGGTAAGCAGGTAAGGCTGGCTGACAATTAGGACGTGATATGCATATAGAGGTAAATATGAAAAAATGGTTGAGATCTTTATCTGGCAGACAGATCAGGCTGGGAATGTCAGCCGGGATCTCCGCAATACTGTTTTTGGCACTGACCGGCGTGATTGCCCTGCTTGCGGGAAGGCAGGCGGAGCAGCATATTGATCAGCGCTGGGACAGCGAGGGAGGAGTGGCACAGGTAAGCTGTTTCTTCTCCCCCAACGCGGGGGTTACCCAGGACAGTATAAGTACTTTTGAGCATACGCTGGACAGCGCGCTCAAGGAGGCATCCATTGAGCAGGACTCGCCCAATCCCGGTGCAAGACTGTGGGCCGATGCCTACAGCGCGGACGGTACCATTACCCTGTCCACGGATAAGGGGTCAGTGGAGGCGGATGCCCTGGGCATTGGAGGTGATTTTTTCCTGTTTCACCAGCTGCAGCTGATAAGCGGCTCCTACTTTTCCGGCAATGACCTGATGCAGGATTATGTGATTCTGGACAGGGACGCAGCATGGCAGCTTTTCGGATCCACGGATGTGGCAGGGATGTATGTGAATATAGCCGGGAGGCCTCATATTGTGATCGGCGTGGTGGAGCGCCCTGCCGGGAAACTCTATGAGGCTGGAGGATTGGACGGAATCAGAGTTTATGTGTCCCTTGAAACGCTGACCACCTACGGGAAGAGCAACGGCATTAATCACTTTGAGATCGTTATGCCCAATCCGGTAAAGCAGTATGCTCTGAACTATGTAAGGGAAAACCTGGGGAGCCCGGAAAAGGAAGTGGAGGTGCTGGAAAACAGCAGCCGTTACCAGATTGGCAAGCGGCTTCGGCTGTTGTTGGATTTCGGTACCCGCTCCATGAACGGCAAGGCCATTATCTACCCCTATTGGGAGAATGTGGCCAGGGGCTATGAGGATATCCTGGCGTTGCTCACCCTGTTCCAAATGATATTTCTGGTATATCCCTCCGGGGTCCTGCTGGTCTGGATCGTGATTCGCTGGAAGAACAAGAAATGGACCGCCAGAACAGTACTTGGGGCCGTGCAGGATAAGCTGCAGCGGGCCGCTGAGAAGAGGAGGGCACAGCGCAGGTCCGGGGAGGAGAAATCCTGGCTGGATGAGGATCCATCCTTTTCGGAAAAAGAGCAGAAAAGGAGAGATCGGGAGGAGCGTAGGCAGCAAAAGCAGGAGGCGCGCAGACGCCGCAGGCTGGAGAAAGAATTTCAGACAGAGTCAAAGAAGTCCGGTAAGAAGAAGTAAGCATCGGAAAAGTGGGAGTTAGATTTAAGAAAAGAGGATATTATGAAAAAAGATTTATTGAAAAGAGGGCTGGCTTTGGGCCTTGCGGCGGTCCTGACCCTGGGGCTTAGCGCCTGTGGCGGTGGCGGCAAGGATGAGAACAGCCAGCTGGCCAAGGAAAATGTGTATTCTTTCCAGGAAATTACCCAGATTGATGGTGATGAAAACATCAATGACATGGTATTTCTGGACGGCAAGCTGTACCTGATGACCACTAAGTACTCCTGGGATGAGGAGGGGAATTCTGAAAGCGTATTCGGCTACTATGTGTCCAATGCGGACGGCACGGATAAGAATTTTGTCCAACTCACAGGTCCCAAGAGAGAAGGAGAGGGCGGCCGCGGTTGGATTAACAATACCCTGTTTACAAAGGGCGGGTATATCTATGCCGTTGAAAATTCCACCTATGAGGATTCTTCCGATCCGGAGAACTATGTCTATGAGGACAGATATTATCTGAACTGCTGGGATATGGAGGGCAATCTGGCCTGGTCGGAGCGGATCGACAGCGGGAATCCGGACGAGTATACCTATTGCAACTATCTGCTGGACGGCGGCGAGGGAAGGGCCCTGGCCATAATGGGAGGCAGCAAGTATGAGGCGGTAATCTACGGGCCTGACGGTAAGGAGGTCAGCCGCAAGGAACTGGACCAGAACCTTTTAGAGCGTGTCAACACTCTCTTTACCAAGAAGGACGGCACATTAATGATGCTGACCTATGATGAGGACTGGTCCAAGTGCTATCTGGCCAGTTATGATATAGATTCCAACCTTATGGGGGAGAAGACGGAAGTACCCTTTATATTCAATTACAATGTGCGTCCAGGGGTCGACTCAGACCTGCTGCTGACCAACAATTCCGGTATATATACCTGGAATGTGGGAGATGCGGAGCCTAAAACTCTCATGGACTTTGTAAATTCCGATCTCCCGGCCAATAATGTACAGTATATACAGATCGTAGATGACCAGCATTTTGTGGCCATCTATAGCGACATGGAAAAATGGGAGCAGAAATGCGCTTACTTTACTTATGTGGATCCTGCGGACATCCCGGATAAGGAAGTAGTGGTGCTGGGCGGAGAGTATGTGAGTTCGGATGTCAAGTCCAAGGTCATTGCATTCAACAAAGCCAGCGACCAGTACAGAATCACTGTGAAGGACTACAGTACATACAACACAAATGAGGACTGGACCGCAGGGCAGACCCGGCTTAACAGCGATATTACCAGCGGACAGATGCCGGATATCATGCTTTTAAACAATATGAGCAGCTATGGCAATTATATATCCAAGGGTCTGTTGGCGGATATCGGTAAGCTGCTGGAAGCGGACGAAGAACTGGGCAAGCTGGAGTATCTGCAAAACGTGTGGGAGGCTTATTCCGTGAACGGTAAGTTGTACGCCGTGGTTCCCAGTTTCAATGTGCGGACCATGATCGCCAAGAAGTCCCTGGTGGGAGAGCCTCAGTCCTGGACCATGGAGGATGTGGAGGCGGTGCTGGCCACCATGCCCGAGGGGGCAAAGGCTTTTGGCGATATGATGCGGGACAGTTATATCTACTATATGCTGAGTTATGCAGGCCAGGACTTTATTAATGTGGAGACGGGTAAATGTAATTTTAACTCACAGAGTTTCATTGATATGTTGGAGTATGCCAAGACTTTACCCACAGAGTATCCCCAGGACTATTGGGATAATTATGATTATTCTTACAATGAGAGCCAGTATCGGGAGAACCGCAGCCTGCTGTATGACCTGTATATCAGCAATATCAAGGATTGCAAGTACCAGATCAAGGGTTACATGGGTGAGGAGATCTCTTTTGTTGGCTTCCCCACGGCGGATTCCAACGGCTCTGTACTCAATTCGGGCAATTATACATTTATGATCTCGGCCAGATCCAAGCACCAGGACGGCGCCTGGCAGTTCGTGCGTCAATTCCTGACAGAGGAATACCAGTCCGGCGATCAGTTGTATGACATGCCGGTGCTGAAGTCTGCCTTCCTGGAAAAGGCGAAGCAGGCTACGGAGAGGAGTTACTGGACGGACGAGGACGGCAACAAGCAGTATTATGACGATACCTGGAATATCAACGGAGAGGAAGTCATTCTGGAGCCTTTCACCCAGGAGGAAGTGGACGCTATCTGTGAGTTCATCTATACAGTGAACCGCACGGCGTACTACAATGAAGATATCCGCAATATTATCGTGGAGGAGGCCGAGGCTTTCTTCAGCGGGCAGAAGAGCGCGCAGGATGTGGCGGATGTTATTCAGTCCAGGGCGCAGGTGTTTGTGAACGAAAACCGTTAGGAGACCGGCATATCATATCGGACTGATCAGGGAAAGGCTGGATCTATAACAGATTCAGCCTTTTCATGTGGTTTTCGATATGCAGTTCCTGCCCATGTTCTTTCAGCCAGTTCCTGTGAATCTTGTACTCGGGCATCACGGAGGCCACCAGATTCCAGAATTCCCTGGAATGGTTCATATGGGTCAGGTGGCAGAGTTCATGTATTACCACATAGTCCAGTACCCGTGGCGGGGCGAACATGAGGCGGTAATTGAAGGACAGGGTGCCGGTGGAGGAACAGCTTCCCCAACGGGTCTTTTGATCGCGGACGGTGATGCGGCTGTAGCTGCCGCCGGTAAATTGCAGATAATGTCTGCAGCGTCCGGCAAAGTGCTCTCGGGCCGCCTGTCTGCAGCGCCGGTCCATGACTTCCATACGTTTTAAGGTCTCTGGGGGATATGCGGTTGCAGCTTTACTCATGGGATTGCTCCTTCTATTTTAGATTATGTTGTTGCTGTCTTTACAATTAAATCAGTTGAAAGACGCAGGGAGGAAAGTATGCAGGAAAGAAAATGCATCATTGTAGCGGCAGGGGAACAAAGGGTAACGCAGATTCCGGCAGCCGGGGGAGATCTGGTCATTGCTGTGGACGGGGGGCTGGACTACTGCGCCCTGCTGGGATTGGAGCCGGATCTGGTGCTGGGAGATTTCGACTCGGCAGGAAAGGAGCAGCTTGCGCGTATCGCCCGGTGGGAGCGGGAGGATCCCCGGCGGGTGGTACGTCTTAAGCCCGAGAAGGACGATACGGATACCCTGGCGGCTATACGGCTGGCTCTGGAGCGGGGTTATACTTCCTTTGCGCTCTACGGGGCCACCGGAGGGCGGCTGGAACACACCATCGCCAATATTCAGTGTTTGTTGTTTCTGAAGCGCCATGGTGCGGCAGGATATATGACAGACGGGATGGGAAAAATCTTTGTGATGGAAGATGAGGAACTGTGTTTTCCCGCTTCCACGAAAGGCTATCTGTCCCTGTTATCCCTGGGAAAAGAAGCCCTGGGGGTAAACATCCGAGGAATGAAGTATGAACTTGACAACGCCAGAATTACCAATGACTTTCCCGTTGGAATCAGCAATGAGTTTATCGGGCAGGAGGCCCTTGTGAGCGTGGGCTGCGGCCAGTTGCTGGGGATCATGTCGGCCGGTAATTAAATCATCTGCTTATCCACATCAATGACGGCGCAGTAGCCGGAATCCTGCTCTTTCAGGCGGCGGTCTATGAGCTCACAGAGTCCGGCGTCGCTGTAGTCGAAATCATAGGGGGTCACCACATCGAAAATCAGATTGGTGTGGGTGGGGCCGGCCACGATGCGGAAGTCATGAAGCGTGAGCCGCCCGTCAATGTCGGAGATGACCTGTTGGGCCATAGCCTTCAGGTGCTGGGTCTGCTGGTCATGGATACACACCGGGTCCATGTGGATCACGGCACTGCATCCCAGTTCGCTGCGCAGCCGATGCTCCGCCAGATCAATGGTATCATGGAGTTCCAGCAGATTGCCGTCCGCAGATACTTCCGCATGCAGGGAGATCAGCACCCGGCCCGGTCCGTAATTGTGGACGATCAGATCGTGGATTCCCAGGACCGCGTCGTAGGACAGTACGATCTCCTCGATCTGCTTCACAAATGCCGGTTCGGGCGGCTGGCCCAGCAGGGGGTTCAGAGTATCTCGGGCGGCCTGGAAACCCGCGTAGAGGATAAACAATCCCACCAGTACGCCGCAGTAGCCGTCTATGGACAATCCTGTATAATGGGCTGTCAGAGTGGCCGCCAGTACTACGGCGGTAGCCAGCATGTCGCTGAGGCTGTCGGTGGCGGTGGCCTTCATGGCAGCGGAATCAATCTGTCTGCCGATTCGGGCATTATACAGAGCCATATAGCATTTCACCAGGATGGACAGGGCCAGGATCACCGCAATCACGGGAGAGAAGATCAATTCCTCGGGATGGAGGATCTTGTCCACGGAACCTTTGATCAGTTCCAGCGCCATCAGCAGGATCAGCAAAGACACCAGAAATCCGGAGATGTACTCAATTCGGCCATGCCCGAAAGGATGGCCCGGGTCCGGCTTATGTCCGGCCATCTTAAAACCGATCAGGGTGATGATGGAGGAACCGGCGTCCGACAGGTTGTTAAAAGCATCCGCGGTGATGGCAATGGATCCGCTGAACATGCCCGCAAAAAATTTGCCCGCGAAGAGCAGCAGATTAAGCCCGATTCCGACTGTACCGCACAGCACACCGTAGGCCTGCCGCACGACGGGGGATGCGGTATTGTTTCTGTCTTTTATAAAAAGTCTGGTCAGAAGGGTAATCATGGCTTTCCTTTCCCCATAATTTGCAGGATGCGTCATTTGGATATTTTATCATTTTACCCCATGGCTGTGTGAAATGCAACCCCCATGTTTTATACAAAATACTGTTGCGCGGCGTGGAAATAAAGTGTATAATTTCCACGAAAAGCCAAATACTGAAGGAATGTGCTCTGTGTGAGCGGAAATGGAGGGAATATGAGCAAGAAACCGATGGTCTTAATGATTCTGGACGGCTACGGCCTGAACGAAAAGGCGGAGGGCAACGCCGTGGCCCAGGCAGCGAAGCCCAATTTGGATAAACTGATGCAGGAATGTCCCTGGACGAGGGGCAATGCCAGCGGCATGGCTGTAGGCCTGCCGGAGGGGCAGATGGGCAACTCTGAGGTGGGACATCTGAATATGGGCGCGGGCCGCATCGTATATCAGGAACTTACCAGGATCACAAAGGAGATCATGGACGGGACATTTTTTGAGAATCCGGCCCTTCTGAAGGCGGTGGAAAACTGCAGAAAGAACAGCAGCGCCCTGCATCTCATGGGCCTTCTGTCCGACGGGGGCGTACACAGCCACAATACCCACCTTTATGGCCTGCTGGAACTGGCTAAGAGGCAGGGACTTGACAAGGTGTATGTACATTGCTTTCTGGACGGCAGGGACACGCCTCCTGCCAGCGGCAAAGGTTTCGCCCAGGACCTGGCGGCGGAGATGGAGAAGATCGGCGTGGGCAGGATCGCTTCTGTAATGGGCCGCTATTATGCCATGGACAGGGATAATAATTACGACCGGGTGAAGCTGGCCTATGATGCCATGACCAGGGGAGAGGGGCTGACTGCCGCCTGCGGTATCTGCGGCATCCAACAGTCCTACGACCGGGAGGAGACAGATGAGTTTGTTAAGCCCACGGTGGCGATGGAGGACGGCAAACCTGTGGCAGTGGTGCAGGACGGGGATTCCGTGGTATTCTTCAATTTCCGGCCGGACCGCGCCAGAGAGATCACCAGGGCTTTCTGCGATGACGATTTCAAGGGTTTTGACCGGGGTGCCAGAAAGGATATCACCTTTGTGTGCTTCAGCGATTATGATCCCACTATCCCCAATAAGGAAGTGGCGTTCCACAAGGTAGCGGTTACCAATACCTTCGGGGAATGGCTGGCGGCCAACCATATGACCCAGGCCAGGATCGCCGAGACCGAGAAGTATGCCCATGTGACTTTCTTCTTCAATGGCGGTGTGGAGGAGCCTAACCCCGGCGAGGACAGAGTGCTGGTGAATTCCCCCAAGGATGTGGCCACCTATGACCTGAAGCCCCAGATGAGCGCTTATGAGGTTTGCGACCGATTGTGTGAGGCCATCCGCAGTGACAAATATGATGTGATCATCATTAATTTTGCCAATCCGGATATGGTGGGACACACCGGTGTGCAGGGGGCGGCCGTCAAGGCTGTGGAGGCCGTGGATACCTGTGTGGGCAAGGCTGTGGAAGCCATCCGGGAAGTGGGCGGTATTATGTTTATCTGCGCCGATCACGGCAATGCGGAGCAGCTGGTGGATTACGAGACCGGCGCGCCTTTCACCGCTCATACCACCAACCAGGTGCCCTTCATCCTGGTGAATGCGGATCCGGCTTACGGCCTGCGGGAGGGCGGCTGCCTGGCAGACATCATTCCCACACTGATCGAACTCATGGGTAAGGAGCAGCCTGCGGAGATGACGGGCAAGAGCCTGCTGGTCAGGAAGTAAGGAACTGGAAAACAGGAGACAAAGGGTAAGCGCATCAAGTGCTTACCCTTTTGTTCAGGAACTTAAACAGGAGGACAGTATGGCAAAGGTTACATTGGGTAAAACGGGGATTACAGTGGAGAAAAATGCCTTCGGGGCCCTGCCCATCCAGCGTATAGGCAGGGAGGAGGCTGTGAAGCTGCTGCGCAGGGCTTACAGCCGGGGCGTGACTTTTTTCGACACGGCCAGATGGTATACGGACAGTGAGGAGAAACTGGGGGAGGCTTTTCAGGGCATGCGGGAAAAGGTGTACATAGCCACCAAAACCGGGGCTTCCACCCCGCAGGAATTCTGGCGGGATCTGGAGACTTCTCTGGGCAATCTGCGGACGGACTATATCGATGCCCGTGTTATAATAGGGCTAAGTTAGAAGAAACCCAGTAAAATCAAGGGGTTAAGCCTAATTTAGTCCTATTTTTTATACCTAATTGGGGTTAAGAATGGGCAGCGCTGAACAATTCAAAACCTACATTACGGAAGTCAAATATGGTCGATACAAATATGGTCGGGCTTTGGCTTTTAGTGGAATGAGAGGTGAAAACTTAATACAACGATTATTTAGGTAGGACTAAATTAGCTCTTAAAACGGATATTCCGTTTGTGTATCGCTAATCTGTTCCTGCCTTTTTATTTTGGGAGAAGGAGGATTAACAGATGGGTTTTACAAAGAGAGAGCTAGTTGAGTTCCTAGACGGACTGGTGGAGTTAGCCAGTGAGGAAAACAAGGCAAATGCAGTCTTGGTAAAAGAACAGTTTCTAAGTGACTTTGAAAAGAGTTATGGATATGAAAAGGAGGTAATAACAGAAGTTTCAAAGCTGCCGCCACACTATATAGTAGCAATGCCGGACTCTGTGCAGGAAGAAATTAAGCAGAAAGTAATAGCAGCATTAACAGAACATGGCGAATGCACTCCTGAAAATGTTGACCGTGCTATGGGTTCCAAAATCTATGACCTAGAGGATCTGATTGACATTCGTGAGTATGTCAGGCAGATGGAGGCGGAACAGAGGAAGAAAGCGGAACAGAAAAGGAGGGGCGGCAGATGATAGGGGCAGTAATCATTGTAACAGTAGTACTTTTGTTATACTTTTCCCTTGCAAGATCAGCAGGGATGGCAGACAGGAAATTAGAAGAGATATACAGGCTTTCCGCCGCAAGAGAGGCGGGTGGCGTGGATGGGAATTAACGTAAGGATGCAGAACGCTCCAAAACCGGATGGAATTATTACGGCACAGGTAAAGTTGGAAAACGATTTAAGAAGCTGTATGCGCTGTCAATTCTTTCACGGAAACAACCGTCAGTGTCTCGCTAAGAAATGTGTTAAGGAAGAAAGCAAGCCTGAAATCACGGAGCAGGACAAAGAAGATATGTGCTTTGGATGCCCGTACAGACAGTCAGATAAGTACTGCTTTCCCTGCATGAAAAAGATATTAAGGAGATAAGTCTACATGAAAAAAATATGGAGGAAGAACACGATGGAAAAACATATTGAAGTAATCGGGATCGATCATGGCTGGTCGAACATGAAAACAGCAACGCAGATTTTTACGACAGGAGTAAAGGAAATAACGACAGAACCTGCATTTTATGATGATTTGGTGGAACTGGACGGAAGGTATTACAAGGTAGGCGGGAAACGTCTTGAAGTCAGGGATACAAAAGTTGAGAATGATAACTTCTACCTGCTTACCCTTGCGGCAGTTGCAAAGGAGCTGAACAGGCGTGGAATGAGGAATACAGATATCCTTTTATCGGTAGGACTTCCGTTGACAAGGTTCGGCGCAGAGAAGCAGGACTTCATTGATTATCTGTCAAAGAATAAAGAAGTCAGTTACTTCTTTGAGAAAGAGAAGTATACGGCAAGGATAGCAAGGGTGTCCGTGTTCCCACAATGTTATGCGGCGGTTGCAGAACAGTTGAAAACCCTGCCGGAGCGTGTGGTGGTGGTAGATATAGGCAGTTGGACGATTGACATCATGCCGATACAGAACGGCAAGCCGAATGAGGCAGAGTGTATCACAAGCCAGCAGGGGCTTATCCGCTGCATGAGGACAATCAATGAGGAATGTAACAGGCAGATCGGACAGGAGCTTGAAGAAAACGTGATACAGCAGGTCATGGCAACCGGAGAAGCGGCGCTGCCGGATAAGTACATGAACATTGTAAGGGACTGCCTGCGTGATTTTGCACAAAAAGTCTACAATACCCTGAAAGAACACGGTTACAACCTTGATGTGATACCGATTGTGTTCGTGGGCGGGGGTGCAGCGGTCATGCGGCTGTTCGGCTCACATGACGGTGGGAATATCCGTTACATTGAGGACATCAAAGCAAATGCAAAGGGGTATGAGCAGCTCGGCAGGGTTTTCCTTGCAAAGCACCGTAACCAGATAGGATAGGGGTGGGGTATATGGCAAAGTCAAATATTGTCTACCGAAGTTACCGCCTCAACCTTGACAATGAGCAGCAGCGCAGGGTAAACAAGGTGCTTGCGGAACTGAATACAGAGATCCATAAGTCTGTAAACCAGTTCATAACGGATGCCATAGACTTCTATGCAAACAGTTTTGAGAATGAAGATCTGCTGAAAGAGACAGCGGAACGGAAGAAAAAGGAAGAACAGTATATCTCAAAGAGTGACCTTGATGGTATCCGTGAAGAACTAAAGAATGATGTTAAGAATGAGATCATCATGCTGCTCGGTGCTGCCCTCGGAGGCGGGGCGGCACGGGTGGCGGAGGGCAGCATGGGAAGGATGGTCATGGAAAGCGTGGCAAAGGAAACACTAGCCGATAGCACAGAAGAAACCACAGATCCAACCATGATGGAACTGGTTGATAACTGGGGATAGGAGGAAAATTCCTCTGCTCCTGCAAGGGCAGTCGCATTTTCCTACGGAAAACAAGGAGGAATGTTTTATGGCAGGGATAGTTTTAAGAAAGACCGGGGTGGTATTGCTTACCATATTGAAATGGATATTACAGGTGGTGCTTGCGGCATTGAAGCTGGTGTTTGGTATCGTAAAGCTGTTCCTGCTTCTGCTTGCTCTGGTTATGAGGATTATGCTGATAATGGTCGGCGTTTCCATAGGCAGACGGTGAGAGGAGTTTGCGAATGAAAAGAGCAAAGATGACGGAAGAAGAAAGAAAAATACATAGGTATGAAATGTCAGAGGCATACCGCAAGAAAGTATTGAGATTTACACTGCAATTCAATCCCACAACAGATAAAGAAGCTAGGGAATGGTTTGAGAAGAACAATAAAAGCGGCGCTTATCTGAAACGGCTGATCCTTGAAGATAAAGCAAGGAGATCCGGCGAAAAAGGGCAGCATTGAAAGGAGGTGATGGGTATGTGGAGATTGAAATTCTACAAGGCATATGCAAGCGACAAGAAGCTGAAAAGGATGCTTGCATACTGGGGTAAGTTTAACAAAGCAAAATGATAGGAGGAAACAATGCACAGAATACGGGACAGTCCTAAACTGATATGTGTCCCGTGCAGACCATGCAGAGTCTTTTCATAAGGGAAAGAACAGCGGCACACGGACACAGCCTGCCTTTCCCTTATGAGGAAAGGATAGGCGATTCATATGAAAAAGAGATTATTTCTGATTTTATCCGTAGGTATCATGCTTTTTGCCGGATGCGGCAATAAGGACAATCTTATGGCTGATATGGAGACGGAAAAGACTGAAACAGTGAGAGACACTGAGGAAACGGATATAGCAGGGGACACAAATAAACCTGCGGCGGTGCAGACCGGGGAGGGGGAAACAGAAAAGCGGCAGACCGAAAAGGAAACGCCGGAAGAAACAGAAACGGAAGAGGGGGATGTGAAAGCAGCAGAAACGCCTGAACCGCAGCCTGTAAGCCAGCCGGAGCAGAAAACCGAAACGGAACCTGCACCAAACAGTGCAGATGTGCCAAAACAGGAAGAAGCAGGGCAGGAAGAAACAGGACCGGAAGAGACGGAGTGTGAAGCAAAGCCGGAAGAAACAAAACCGGAAGAGACAAAACCGGAAGAAATCAAACAGCAGGAACAGACAGTGACCGTATCGCCATACAATCCCGTATCCGTATGCAGTCAGGCAGTTGCAAAGTGTCAGGCGGGCGGGATGATAACCACCACGGACAACCTCGCAAACCTTCTGTCAGAGGGGAAGATAACACAGGAAGAATACAATTCCTATTATCCGTATGACGGACTGGGGTATTACAGCGTTTTTGTGGAGACAGACTTAAACAAAGCGTCCACCACGTCCGGCAGGAAACTTGGCAGTGAGGACGGGATAGCGGATTACATTGCGGGGATGATGATGCTGGAAACGGAGCCTGTGTTTTATATCGAATATGCAGGGGTGTACAGCCTGAACGGGACAGATTTTTATGAGTTCCGCTGTTACAGGTAAGGGAGCATACCGATGTTCTGATGAAAACATGTTGACAACGGGCAGCACCAGAGGGTACACTTGGTATTGTCGTGCATTACGATAGTTGATATAGGACAGCGGGCGGTTCAGTCATGATAAACTGGCTGATAACCGTGGATTGGAGGAAATGCTGATGGTGGGAATGGTTTTGAAAAAGGCGGCGGTGGTACTGCTTACCATACTGAAATGGATGCTGCAGGCAGTGCTTATGCTTCTGAAACTGGTACTTGGGATAGCAAAACTGTTCCTGTTGCTGCTTGCACTTGTTGCAAGGGTTGTACTGACAATGTTCGGTGTCGTGGCGGGCAGACGGTAAGGGACAGTCCCTCACTGGTATGTGAAGTGCGGTCGGGCATTTCAAAAGAAAAATGTTCGGTTTCCCTTTATCTGTCTATCAAATTTTGATATGTGGGTTCCGCCCGGATATAAAGGGAAACAGACAGAGATTGAAGTTCAAAAAAGAATAACAGTAAACGGAAAATGACAAGCCATTTTATATGACTTGTTATTTTTTTGCCCTATTATAAGGAGGAAATCTGAATGAAACAGAAAATGAAAAGATTTATGGCAGGATTCTTAGCCCTGCTTACGGTCTTTACCACGCTGTTTAGCAACGGGACGACTGCTTTTGCGGCAAGTTCCAGTGCAAACATCGCTTTCTGGTATGCATCGACAAGATCATCGGGTGAGGTAAGCGAGTTAAAGGCAGGCTATGACCACGGGAAGATCCTGTATGCCATACTGGACGGAAACGCCGCCTACTGCATGAATTTCGGACTGGCGGCAGATGGCGGGCAGCTCATGAACAGCTACCCTAATTCAAGCACTTCCATGACGGCACAGCAGGAGAAGCTGTTAAGTTACTGCCTCTATTTTGGTTTTAACAGCAACAGCGCAACGCCGCCTTCAAATGACCAGTGTGACCAGTTCATAGCGACACAGGCAATGGTGTGGGTGATCGTGGGGAACCTGTTCGGCACAGGCAGCGGGGATTCAGCAGCGAGAAAGCTGTGTGATACGGCTCCGAATCCGTCATCGTCTTATGCCTATTATACAAGCCTGAAAAACAACATCAGCAAGTCTTATAATGCCACAAGACCGAGTTTTGCAAGCAGGACACAGAGCGGTGCGGAAACTTATGAGCTGAAATGGAATGAGGGGAACCAGCGTTTTGAAAAAACCCTTAACGACAGCAACGGCGTACTTGGAAGTTTTGACATTTCGCTGAGCGGGTTCAAAGTTGAAAAGAACGGGAACAGCCTCACCATTTCCAGTAAGGAAGTGAACACGACAGCGACAATGGCAACCATGAACTCCACGGCAGGCGAAGTAGAGACGACTTCAAGCTGTGTGTTCTGGCTGACGGAAAAAGCGAACTATCAGGAGTTTGTCTCGGAAAGACCTAGCGCCGATCCTATCCATGCCTATTTTAAGGTAAAGACGGAAAACATCGGCTACGGGGAGATTGTAAAGACCGACGAGTCCAGCGGCGTGAAGCTGAAAGGTGCCGTATACGGGATTTATTCCGACAGCGGATGCACCAATAAGGTAGACACCATGACTACGGACGGAAACGGTTATGCAAAATCCAATGCACTTGTGGCGGGAACGTACTATGTGAAGGAAATTACCGCACCAAAGGGATATGTACTGAGCGGCAAAGTCCACACGCTGACCGTAAAGGCAGGACAGACAACCGGGATCAGTGCGACGGACAAAGAGCAGCTTGGGGCAATCACCATTTATAAAGAGGGCGAAGTCCTGACCGGATGGAATGGCAGCAACTTCACTTATGAGAAAAAGAAACTGCCGGGCGCTGTTTTCAAAGTGACAGCAGGCGCAGACATTTACAAGGCAGACGGTACAAAAGTCTATAATAAAGGGGACCTGATTGCGGAAAACTTACAGACCGGAAGTGACGGACAGGTGGTTCTTACAGACCTTCATCTTGGAACGTATGTGGTTACGGAAACAAAGAGCATTGACGGATATACCATCAATACAGAGCCGCATACGGTAAAGATTGAATATAAGGATCAGATGGTGGAAGTGCAGTATGAGTCGGCAACTGTGCTTAATACCCGTCAGAAAGCGGAAGTTTCCGTGACAAAGAAAGATTCCGAGACAGCAAACCCGTTAGATGGCGGACAGTATACGCTTTATGCGGGAAATGACATCAGGAATTATGCAGGACAGGTCATTGTGACAAAGGGTACTGCATTACAGACCGTTACGACAGGGGAGGATGGCAGCGCCGCTTACACGGTAGACCTTCCGATTGCAAACAGCTACTATATTTCAGAGACACAGGCTCCTTACGCATATTACAGGAACAGCTCCGATATATACAGCTTTGATTTCAATTACCTGCCGGAGACTACTGCAAAAGCATCATTTACACACACTTTCGCAAATGACAGGACAACCGCAAAAATCCACATCTACAAAATAGATAAGGAGACAGGAAAGGCAGTTCCGCAGGGCGACGCAAAACTGGAGGGCGCTGTTTACGGCTTATATGCCCGCAACGACATTGTACACCCGGACGGTGCAACAGGCATTATCTTCCATGCGGGAGATATTGTTGCGACACTGACAACCGATGAGGGCGGCAATGCGGAGGTAAAGAACCTCTATCTTGGCGATTACTATGTAAAGGAAATCACACCGTCAGAAGGGTATCTCCTTGATGAAGAGGAACATGATGTTGTATGCGATTATGAGGGCGATCTGGTAGCGGAAGTGTCAAGAAGCACCACATCGGCAGAGCAGGTCATCAAGCAGCCGTTCCAGCTTATCAAAGTATCCGACAACGGGGATGATACGGAGGCTCCTGTATTATCCGGCGCAGGCTTTACCGCATACCTGAAATCTTCCTTATCCGTACTGGAAGATGGAAGTTACGACTTTGACAGCGCAAAACCCGTGGAAATCGGCAGCAAGGGAGAGACTACCCTTTTCACGGATGCAAAGGGGCATATCGTGACACAGCCTATCCCTTACGGGACTTATGTAGTGATAGAAACAGTCACTCCACACAACATGCAGCCAGTAAGACCTTTTGAAGTGAGGATTGTGGAGAACCACCCGACAGAGCCGCAGGTATGGCGTGTATTCATTGACCGTGAATTTACTGCAAAGCTGCGTGTGATCAAGAAGGACGCTGACACAAAGCAGACAGTCCTTATCCCTGATACAGAGTTCAAGATTTTCAACCTTGACAAAAACGAATATGTCAAGATGGTCACAACTTATCCGTCAAAGGTTACGCACACTTCCTTCTTCACGGACGGGGATGGCGACTTAATCCTGCCGGATGTATTGAAGATTGGAAATTACCGCATTGAGGAAGTAAAAGCGCCTCATGGATATGTGCTGAACACTAACTATGTGGAAGTATCGGTTGATTCTGACACATTCTATGAAACCGATCCTGACACTTATGATGCAATCATCACCGTGGAATATGAGGACGAACCTGTTGTCGGGGAACTGACAGTGGAGAAGAAAGGCGAAATCCTTGATGGTTACAAGGGCGGCTTATTTGCTGATTCTGAAGAAAAGGAATTTGTATATAAGGAAGGTTCCCTTGCAGGGGCAAAATTTGAGGTCTATGCCGCAGAGGACATTTATACTACTGACATGCAGACAGACGAGGATGGCAACAGGACAAAGTATTACAGAAAAGGCGATCTTGTAGGAACGCTTACCACCGGGGAAGATGGGAAAGCCAGCATTTCAGGACTTCCGCTCGGACAGTACCGTGTTGTGGAAACAGAAGCGCCTTATGGATATGTGCTGAACGGGGAAGAGCAGCTTGTAACATTCGTTTATGTGGACGATAAAACCCCGGTGATCCATGAAAGCGTGACATTTACCAATGAAAGACAGAAACTGGATATGTCAGTCATTAAGAAAGATGCAGAAGAAGATACACCAGTTGCGGGCGCAGTGTTCGGTCTATTTGCCGCAGAGGACATTGAAAATGCCAATGGGGAAGTAATAATTGAAGCAGGCACACTCCTTGAAACTGCAACATCTGACGAAAACGGCAGGATCGCTTTCATAAAGGATTACCCGTTTGCAGTTTATGAGGCAAAGGAAATGGCAGCGCCGAAAGGCTATGTTTCCAGTGAGGAAGTAATCACTTTTGAAACAGAGTATCAGGGACAGCATGAAGCAGTTGCAGAATACAGCAGCGAATTTCTGAATGAGCCTACAACCTTTGAATTTACAAAGGAGGACATTGCAAGCGGCGCAGAGCTTTCTGGCGCACTGCTTACAGTCATTGACAAGGATGGAAACGTGGTTGACAGATGGACTTCCGTTGCAGAAGAAGCTCATGTTATCAAGAGACTTGTGGCAGGGGAGACTTATACGCTCCGTGAGGAGTTTGCGCCTTACGGCTACCTGAAAGCAGAGGAAATCCGGTTTACAGTGGAAGATACCGCTGACATTCAGGGTGCAGTCATGAAAGACGAGGTTCCGACAGGCGCAATCATCATCAACAAGGACGGAGAATTTGTAACGGACACTACCCTTATGAAAGGACACTGGTATGATTTCATTTTCAATTACTTTAAGGACAGTCTTGCGGGTGTTGAATTTGAAGTCTATGCAGCGGAGGACATTGTAAGCCCGGACGGACTTGACACAATCTATTATGAGGCGGACGAACTTGTGGCAACTATTGTCACTGACGAGAAAGGCTATGCAAGCATTGACAGTCTGCCGCTTGGAAAGTATTACCTTGTGGAGACAAAGACACTGGAAGGATTCGTTCTGGACGATACACCAATCGAAGCAGACCTTTCCTATATCGATCAGGATACCAAAGTGGTTTATGCCGGAATGAACATCAGCAATGAGAGACAGAAAGTGCAGATCACAGTGGTAAAGAAAGAGGCAGGCACGAAAGAAGTCCTTGAGGGTGCAGTATTCGGTCTGTTTGCTAAAGAGGACATTGTGAATAAAGACGGTAAAGTTATTGTAAAGGCTGGCACTGAAATTGAACGTGGCGTGACCGGAAAGGACGGGAAACTGACATTTGTGTCTGACCTCCCTCTTGGAAAGTATTATGTGCAGGAAATGACAGCACCAAAGGGATATGTGAAATCAGATAAAGTATTCGACGTGGATGCGTCTTATCAGGGTGACGATAAGAAAGTAATCGAATTTGATGCAGAGTTTGAGAACAAGCCGATCAAAGTCCAGATTTCAAAGACTGACATCACGGGCGACAATGAGCTTGAGGGTGCAGTTCTTTCCGTCATTGATGCAGATGGCAACCTGATTGAGAAGTGGACTTCCGGCAAAGAGCCGCACATGATTGAAAAGCTGCCTGCCGGAAAATATACCCTGCGTGAAGAAACAGCGCCATTTGGGTATGTAATTGCACAGGACATTGAGTTTGAGGTAAAGGAGACTGATGAAATCCAAAAAGTGGCAATGAAGGACGAAGTAGCAGTTGGAAAAATCATCATCAGCAAGAAATCAGAGGACGGAAAGGCGCTTGCAGGCGCAAAATTTGAAATCCGTGACAAGGACGGGAAAGTGATCGAGACGCTTACAACGGACAAGGATGGTCATGCTGAAAGCGGCGAACTTCCGATTGCAACATTTAAGGATGGCAAGTATGAGGATACAATCACTTATACCGTGGTGGAAGTGGAGGCTCCGAAAGGGTATCTCCTTGATTCCACGCCGAAGGAAGTGAAGTTTGAATACAAGGACGGAAAAACGAGAGTGGTAGAGTACACCCTTGAAGTAACAAACAAGCCTACGGAACCGAAGCTCCCGCAGACCGGGGACAACATGAACCCGTGGGTATTTGCAGGGTTCGGGCTTGCGGCTGTTGCTGCCGGACTCGGCATCATCTTCTGGAAGAAGAAAAAAGATGGCGCAGAAGCGTAAGTAATGAATAACAACAGTGCATGAACCCGGCGGGGCATGTAAGCAGGATCGGCTTATGTGTCCCGCCTTTTTTGCAGCATGGAAAGGAGGACACATGACAACAGGGGAAAGGATACGGTTTTACCGAAAGCAGAAAGGAATGACCTTAAAGGAACTTGGTGAGAAAGCAGGCTTCTTAAACTGCGGGGATGTGCGCATGGCACAGTACCAGAGCGGTGCAAGGGTTCCAAAGGCAGCTACCCTTGAAAAGATTGCAGAGGCTCTTGATGTGCCTGTGGACGCTTTATGCTGCACTGCATCGGAATGTATGAAATGCAAAAGTTTCAGGCTGGAACAGTTGCAGGAATACAGGAGGGCAGGAAAGGAGGAGAGGATTTAATGATGGATTATGAGATCTTCAAAGATGTGGTAACAGAGAAATTTTTATCCTATATGCCTAAAGATTATCAGGGCATGGAGGTAAAGGTTGCTTTGGTGGAAAAGGTCAACCGTAAACTGGACGGGCTACAGTTACTGGAGAACGGGGAGAAAATAGATTCCCCCACCATATATATCAATGACATTTACGATGAATATTTAAGGACGGGGGACTTGCAGGAATCCTTGCAGAATGCAGCAGATGCATTGGACAGGGTGTTTAAGGAGGAACCAGTCTCGCCGCTTGATATGCGCAAGGCAAAAGACAATATCATATTCCAGCTTGTGAATACCGTGCAGAATGAGGATATGCTGAAAAAAATGCCGCACAGGGAGTTTCAGGATTTATCCATTATCTACCGATGGGTGGTAAACGTGGAGGACAAAGGCATTGCAAGCGTGGTAGTCCACAATGGACTGGCAAAGGAACTGGGGATGGATGAAGAACAGTTATTTAAGGCTGCTGCGGAAAACACCAGACGCATACTGCCGCCCGTAATAAAATCAATGAATGAAGTTATCAGGGAGATGTTTCTGGCTGACGGTATGCCGCCATCAATGGCAGACCTTATGATCGGGGAGATGCCGCCGCAGGAAACCATGTGGGTTATTTCAAATGACCGCAGGATAGATGGTGCGGTTTCCATGCTTTATGAAGATAAGCTGCACAAACTGGCAGAAAATGTAGAGAGTGACCTGTATATCCTGCCTTCTTCCGTGCATGAAGTCATAGCCGTATCCGTAGAAATGGGAGAACCGGAAGAACTTGCACAGATGGTTGCTGAGGTAAACATGGATCAGGTGGATCTGGAAGATAGGCTTTCCAATCAGGTATACCACTATGACAAAGACCTGCGCAGGATCACGCTTGCAACTGACACGCCAAACAAAAGGCTGGACGGTGTTGTGGCAGAACAGGGGCTTGTCTATGAAGCGAAACAGTCCAGATAGGGGGATTGCTATTATATGGAAGAAATAGCAAAAGAACTGACAGTAAAGGAGCTTTTGGAACTGGTGCAGCGGCAGGAGGGGGAATTTATTATCCGTATTGAGCCGGGAGGGGAGGAAACAAATGCAGATGCAGGAACAGGAACCCTTTAAACTGGAAGTCGTATCGGTAAGGCTGGTAAAGGATGCGCCCCTGTTTTCAGACCATAAGATCACAAGCCCGCAAGATGCCGTAAAGGTAGTGGGGGATTTCCTGTGTGAAATGGACAGGGAGGTGGTGTGTGTCATCAACCTGAAATCAGACGGAACCCCTATTAACTGTAACATTGTGAGCATAGGCGCAATTAACCAGACCATTGCAGAACCGAGGGAGTTTTTTAAGTCAAGCATTTTATCCAATGCAGCGGGAATGATCATGGTGCATAATCACCCAAGCGGTGAGCTTGTGCCTTCAAGACAGGACGTTTTAATAACACACAGGATTTTAGAATTGACGGAACTTATGGGGATAAGGCTTGCTGACCATGTGATCGTAGGCGGTGACAACAGCCAGTATTTTAGTTTCAGTGAAAAAAAGCTGTTACAGTATCCCTCATTTTCTTTTACTGCGGATTATAATGAACTGGATTTTGGGAAAACGGCAATGGTGGCAGAAAAAGGGAAAGCAAGGTGAGGCGATGGAAGAAAGGAGAAGTTTTACGGCAGAGGAACTTGCGCTTGCAAAGAGCGTTGACTTAACGGCAGTAGCGGCAAGCCTCGGCTACACCGTAAAAAAGATAGGCAGATACCACACCCTGAAAGAAATGGATTCGATACGGATTTACAACCGCACGAACTGGTTTCGGTGGTCAAGGGAACATGATAGGGGAAACAACGGCGGCTCGCAGATAGATTTCCTGCGTGTCTTTGCAGGAATGGAAGTCAAGGACGCTGTTTTCTGGCTGCTTGATTTTTCCGGATACCGGAGGGACGGGGACTGGGAAAAAAAGAGTGCCAATGTGTATGTGGAAAAAATAGAAGGAAAGCATTCCACGGAAGAAAAGAAAAAGCCGTTTGTACTCCCTGCCCGTGCAAAGAACAATGACTATCTGTATTCGTACCTGACAGGGGACAGGGCGCTTGACAGGCATACAGTGGATTATTTTGTAAGCTGCGGATTGATCTATGAAGAGCGCAGTCACCACAACATTGTCTTTAAAGGGAACGATGTGCAGGGCAAAACACGCTTTGCAAGCATGAGGGGAGTGTTTGACCGGGAAGGGAAACCGTTCAAGTGCGATGTGGCGGGCAATGACAAGAATTACGGGTTCAATATCTGGTATGGAAAAAGCGATGAAGTCATGGTGTTTGAAGCACCGATAGACCTGATGAGCTATGTGGAGATCCGTGGGGATTATGAGACAAACAAGGTGGCTCTTGGGATGCTTTCCGATGCTCCGCTTGCCACATTCTTAGAGGAACACCCAAAAGTCAGGAAGATTTCTTTCTGTCTGGACAATGACGGACCGGGCAGGAAAGCGGCAGATGCACTCATGGAAAAATACTACGGGCTGGATTATGAGGTGGAGGACTGCCCGCCGCCAAAGCCTTTCAAGGACTATAACCAGTGGCTTCAGGAAGCGAAAAAATGCCTGTGTGCAGCCACGCCAAAACGGGAAATGGCACGGTAGGGTTGATTGCAAAAAGTGAGTTCATTTTCCAAAAAAGAACTGAAAAAGCACAATCATTCTGCAAAAATGATTGCAAAAAGCACAATCACTGAAAAAGGGCGGAAGGACTGGCGTTGAAGTTCACGAAAAAAAGAACTTAAAAAGTGCTATCAGAACAGGAAAATGATTGCAAAAAGTGAAATCAAATTAGAAATATCATATCATATTTTAAGTTCACTATATGTATCAGCGGGGTTTTAGGGGCAGTCCCCTAACCAGAGGCATGAGGCGTCTCTCATGCGTATCTGGCAAATTCCTATCGGAATTTGGACTGGGGCGGGAAACAGTGACTTTGTATCATACGGATAAGGAGGTGATTGCAGATGGAAGTCATTGACGTTCAGAAAGAGGTGCTTGAGGAAGTAGACCTGTTGGGCAGGAAAGGGTATTTCACGGAGCTGCGTGTGGATAAGGAAACAGTGCCGGAGGGGATGCACTGCTATGAGCTGCGGTATGGTGATGACGACGGTTTTCCGGTGTCCGTGGAGGAAAGTGTCAGGGTAAATTACTTTGGTGCTGTAGTTCTTGCGGAAGAACTGGAACTGGGGGAAGAAAAAGCACTGCAATTCGGTTATGAGGATTTCGGATATACAGGCGAGCAGATGTATCTTTCACAGGTACAGGGCAAACAGCGTGATGCAGAAGGATATGAAGCAATACCGACAGGGGCAGAACTTATAAAGTTCATGGAAGAAAACGGCATATCTTTTCAAATGAATGAGAAAGAAGCAAATCTGATCTGCGGCTATATGGACGGTCATGGTTATGTAGTCGGTCAAAAGGACGGGCAGCTTTGCCGTGGGGATCTGTGTGCAGAAACAGACAGGACAGTATGGGAAGAAACAACTATAGATGATCTTGTAGATTCTGTGACAGAGTGGAATTATGAGCTTTTGCAGGATGCAAAATCATATATGGACAATTCGGATAATTTATCGGATTTTGTGTTCCAGCACAGCCGCTACGAGGAGTTATGTGCAGACGAAAAGATACTGGATGCCATGTTTGACAGGACAAAGTATGCAGAACAGATAGAGCATATGGCACAGATGCTTGCAGAACAGTTAATTCAGAGTCTACAGTCAAAGGGGGATATTGACGGGGCGGTAAAGGAACTGGTACAGGGTATAAAGGAACAGCCTGAACAGAAGAAAGGGAGGGCAAGGTAAATGGCGGACAGCATACATTCCGTAAGGAAAACGCTGCGGCTTATGCCGTGTGAGGCAAAGGTGCTTTCGGATAAGGCGGGTGCGGCGGGGATGTGCGAAGCTGATTACCTGCGCCTGCTGATTACACAGAAACCAAATGACTATCCTGAAATCCGTATCCTTTTAAAAGACCTGATTAATGAAGTCAATGCAATCGGGAACAACATCAACCAGATCACAAGGAACTATAATTCAAAGCTGTACCGCACGGAGGACAGGGAGCTTTTAAGCGCTTATATGAAAAAACTCAACGTGACCGTAAGGGAGGCGGTGGATAAGATAGGCAACATGTAAGGAAAGGGGAAGCCATTTGACGGAAACACTAACGGAAACACAGGAAGAACGCCTGCGTGAAAGCGGCTATTTTCTCTATCAGGGCTGTCATTTTAAGCCAGTAAGGAAATTTACGGAAAAAGATGGGGACTTCAATAAAATAGTAAGGCGGCTGAAACGTGAAGATGAACTTGGAATGACAGCGGCAGATTATTATGGGAAACAGAAACACCCATATTCTTATGAAGAATTTTATGCAGCATCCACGGATAAGAAAGCGGATGTTTTCTTTTGTCTTGAGACAATGAAGCAATATGTTCCCTGCACACATGAGATGCAGGAGTATGTCATGGAACCGGACAAGAAACAGGACAGAGGGAAAATAAGGTAAAGGCGGCGGGGAAGATTGGCAATCAGCAAGATACTTTATATCGGGGACTGCGGCGCAGGATATGCGGGGAAACACTTGAAACAGGCGCTTGGCTATATCACCGTGCCGGAGAAAACGGGCGGAGGGCGGTTTGTTGGTTCCCTGAACTGCCAGCAGGAACAGGTGTATGAACAGATGCGGCAGACAAAGGAACAGTTTGGAAAGACAGACCAGAGGCAGGGATACCATCTCATCATATCCTTTGTGGAGGGGGAAGTGGATGCGGAGACTGCCTTTGAAGTAATCGGGAAATTTGCAAAGGAATATCTTGGAAAAGATTATGAGGCGCTGTATGCGGTGCATGACAATACGGACCATATCCACGGTCACATCATCTTTAACAGCGTCAGTTTCCGGGATGGCAGGAAGTACCGCTACAAGAAAGGGGACTGGGCAAAGGAGATACAGCCCATCACGAACCGCCTGTGCGAAGAATACGGGCTTTCCACGATTGAAATATCGGAGGACAGGGCGAAGAAGTCCGAGAATTACAAGGAATGGAACGATTTCAGGGACGGGAAATTTGTGTGGGCGGACATGATAAAGCGTGACATTGACGCAGCAATCATACAGTCGGCAACCTATGAGTCCTTTTTATCCGTGCTTTCCGATATGGGGTACGGGATCAAGAACGCATACCGGACAGAGGGAAAGTACCTTGCAATCAAGCCTATGGGTATGAGCAGGTTCAGACGGTGTAAGTCACTTGGGGAAAATTACACGGAGGAACGCATACGGGAAAGGATTGAGCAGGAAAGTCTTTCTTCCTATAAGAAGATACAGGCGGTGCAGGAGACAAGGATTGTGCGGTGCCGGGTAAAGCGTTATAAAAAGGCGAAAATGTCCGGTATACAGAAACGCTATTTTGCAAGGCTCTACAAAACCGGACTTTTAAAGAAACGCCCGTACAGCAAGGCTTGGCAGTACCGTGACGACATCAGGAAGATGCAGAAGCTTCAGGAAGATTACCTTTTCCTTACAAGACACGATGCCTCCACGGTGGGGGATATAAGGCAGGCGGCATTACAGATGGCGGACAGGAAGAAAGAGACTTCAAGGGAAAAAAGCCGGATATTCAAGGAACGTGCAAGGATGAAGCCGCTCTTTGACATTGCGGATGAGTTGGAAGGACTGCAAGAATGTGAAAACTGTTTCCAGCGGGGGGAGAACCTGTTTGAAAAAGAGCATATGCGTTATATGGAGCTGTCGGAACGGCTTGAAAAGGAAGGGTACACGGCAGGGCAGCTTGCGGAATTTAAGGAACATTACCGGAGTGAGATTGCACGGATAAGGGAAAAAGAAAAGGCTGTGGCGAAAGAGGAACGGATCGCCGCCCGTATCCTTGCGGAGATTACGGCAGGGGAAAGGGCAGGAAAACCGGAACCGGAAAAAGGACAGGAAAAGCAGAGGGGACGAAAAGAAAAAAGCAGGTAAGGCATGGCAGCCGGGAAGGGCTGCTTAATTTTTGCCCAAAACGGGCAGGATTGGAGGTTTTATGCAGGAACGGACAGTGCTTAGCGGCATGGATTTGAAAGCATATCTTGGCAGGCTGAAACAGAATCCGAAGTACACCGAGGAAATCATAAGGCTTATTGAGGATGACCTGCGGTTCGGTCTGACAAAGGAGGAAACAGAGGAATACAGCAGCGGCAGGTATGATTACAGGCAGATGCGTGTGTATTCCCGATGCCTGCGCAACGGTTACAGTAAAGAGGAAAAAGCGGCAATTTTAAAAGATGGTTTAAGCGGCGAGCAGATGGCGGTGGCACTGGAGTTTTATGAAAAAGGGGTTCCGATGGACACCATAACCGAAGTGCTTTCCAGTGCGGAGAATACAGCGTATACCATGAAACGCCTTTTCTCACAGGTGCTTTGCCGGATAAAAGAGGCAGAGCCAGTGAGTGGGCAGGATACGGAATATGCAAAGGAGCTTATGAAGCAGATCCGTGAAGTGGTCGAGAAGATTTCCTGTCAGGAGAAACGGTACGACGCTTTGAATGAGAAACTCAAGGAAATCGGGACTGTGGGGCAGGATGCACAGATACAGGGCAACCTTATCGCACAGCTTTCCGAAAAGGATAAGTTGCTTGAAAAACAGCAGGATGAGCTGAACGAGGCGAGGGCAGCGGCTGCGAGACTGCGTGGGGAGATGGAAGAAATGAGGAAGGAGAGGAAAGCATTGGAGGAACAGGTAAAAAAGGCAGTCAGGGCAGAGCCGGATGCGGCGGCAGCGCCAAAAGAACCGGAAAAGGAAGAAAAGCCGAAAAAACAGACAGAGGGCAGTGCGCCCGGCGTGCCGGAATCAGCGCTTTACCCCGGAATAGAATACCATGCTGCAGTAGTGGATAAAGACGGTAATATTGTCCGGTTTGTCCCGGTGGAGCGCATGGAGAGGAAAGACCGGGGAAGTGTGATGGGTTCCATGTTCTCCCGCCTGTTCCTCAAAAAGAAAACGGACATCGTAAAGCTGCTTGCGGAAAAAGACCTTTCGCCGGAACAGCTTGTGCAGATAAGGTGTGCCATTGAAAAGGGGCTGTCAGAAAAGCAGTTGCTTGTGCTGATCAACAGCAAAATCCCGGCGGTGCAGATGGAGGAGATCATAAACATCGCTGTCTATGAAAATAAGATGAAGGAGGGGCAGTAATGGGGCTGATTGCAGTAACAGAAACGGCGGAACTGTTCCGGCAGAAAAATATATCCATGACAGAGAGGGACAAGGAGTTTGTGGTACAGTTTGCTTTCCGGACGAATGACAGGGAACTGACAAACAAGCTGATTGATGAGCTTATGGATGAAGGTGCAGACCGGAATGCCGTATGCAGGAAATACCAGACGCTCACAGGCTTTGTGCCAGACTGGATACAGAGGATTGAAAACCTGCTCATTTCGCTTGAAATGTACCGTGTGCAGGAAGAACAGGCAGTAAAGACCTTATCGGAACTGCTGTCTGCCTGCGGCATTTCCATGAGCGAGGATGAAATCCGGCGGACGGATACTGCACAGATGCAGGAGCGGGTTAAGAAAGAAGCAAGTTTATAGGAGGTTTCGGCTGAATGAAGCAGGAAATGGAAACTACTGGGGTAAACAGCGTTGTAGCATGGTATCATGAGGAATTTAAAAAACCGTTGGAAGAAATTTATGAGGATATTTTCTTTCGGATGGACAATTTTGAAGGGGAGGCATGGTATGGCGATATAGAGATTTATGCCGGAATTGGAGTGTGTCAGCCTGAACCGGAACATTTGGAAACGGTCCAGAAAGCATTGAAGATTTTAGGATATGAAACACATGTCATTAACCGTGATGGAAAGAGGTATCTTTTGCCCGGTGAGTATTGTGATAAGGAAAATTTGATAGTCTGTTCTGAAAAATTATTAAAGGAAACAAAACAATATAAGGAACTGGAAGGGGAAGAAAATTATGAAATCACATGCATTTTAATAAAAGGAAGTCCGGAAAAACCGGAGGATGTGATTGCTTATGCAGAGCAGGCAGATGATTATCTTATATTGTACCCATTGGAAAAATCGCAGGAAGCAACGCAGTCATGTGGGTTTCACTTTGATAGTGAGGTGTTTTTCCCACTGGAAAAGGGTTATGACATTATTTTTATGACAGCCGAACGGCACCATGATATTTGGACGATGCTTGGAGAGTATGAGAAAGAAAAAGTTTTGCATGAGCAGGGTTTTGGAAAGTATCTGGAATATTGCAGAGAAAATATGATTACGACAGACTATCTGCAGAAAGAAACTTCCTATTTTGGTTCAGATTTAGAATCCCTTTACAGGAAGAAATTGAAACAGGCAGAGCTTAACAAAGGTGCAAGATAACAGGAGGTGGAATATATGGCGGAAGAAATACAGGAGGCGGTCCAGATTATCCGTGTCGGCTATGACGGGATAGAGATTGCGATGAAAGTATGCGGCGGCACCATAGCGGGGATGAAAAAGGCGCTGGATTTCCTGATTGCGGTCATGGACCATGAGAAAACATTGGGAAAGACAGATATGCGCAGGCTTCTTATGAAAGGCGGGGACTTACAGGTGTTCCAGTTCCCGACGGAGGACAGGGCAAAAGTGGAGAAGATGGCGAAAAAATACGGGCTTCTTTATTCCGTCCTGCCTGACATCAACAAAAAGGACGGTATGAGTGAGATCATCTTCCATACGGAGGCAGTCCCACGGGTAAACATGATGATACAGAAACTGAAATCCGGCAGGATTGCCACGTTTGACGATTACTTGAAAAATGGTGATGAAAAAGAAATGGATAAGGTGCTGTCATTTCTGAAAGAGCAGAAAAAGGGAAACGACAGCCTCCACACTGAGGAAGCGGCAAAGGCGGGGGAGGCGCTGGAAGGGCTGATTGAGAAAGTCGGCAACTACGCTATGGAGAAAAAGAGCATCAGTGTGGAGGAGGTAAAGGAGAATTTCAGCCTTGAAAACGAACAGGCGGAAAAGGTAGTGGGGCAGCTTGAGCGGATCGGCGTCCTTTCCAAAGAAGAAGGCGGGCAGCGTAAAGTCCTGATGGACAAAGACGTATTTTTAAACCGCATGAAGGGATACAGGGAACTTGCACAGCGTATGCAGGCAGTAGCCGCCGCACAGAATCCTGACCTTGCTGACATTACCATTACAAAGAAACTGATAACGGAGGAAAATGACCATGCCATAAAGACAAGGATACCGGGAACATGGGGCGAAAACGCTCAGTATGTATGGATCAACAAGGATAAGGCAATGGAAATCCATGAGGGCAAGACCATACTGACTTTTCTTGACCGTGACAAGGATTACAAGATTTATTCCGCAGACAACCGGGTAGTTGCAACCATGAAAGGTAAGGAACTGTATGAAGGGCATTATGACAGCGTGGGTGCGGAAGTGCGGAAACGCTATGCAGACGTGGAACGGAAAGCAAAGGAAAAAGAGAATATGCGGAAGAAAAAGCCTGCACCGAAAAAAGCGCCTGCGCCCCCAAAGAGGTAGCCGCCTATGGTACAGAACAAGAAAAAAGTGTCTGTATGGTTCGTCGTATTGGGGGCGGTGCTGTGCGCCTATGCGGGTTATCTCTTAAATGGCGCATGGGAGCCGGGAATGGAAATGAATGCCTTTCTGGAGTCCTTCAACCGTGTGTGCGCTGAACCATTCGCAAATTATTATAATGAAACAACCTTAAAAGCGGTAGTGATAGCCTTAATTGTCTATGCTACCGCCCTTTTAATGTATATCACAAGCCAGCGGAATTTCATGCCGGGAAAGGAATTTGGAACGGCAAGGTTTGAATCTCCGCAGATGGCAAACAAGATACTGGCTGACAAGGACGAGAATTTCAACCGTATCCTGAGCCAGAACGTGAAGATGTCATTAAACTTCCGTCGGCTGAAACTTAACGGCAACATTTTAATCTGCGGCGGTTCCGGTGCAGGAAAGACCTTTTATGAGGTAAAGCCGAACCTGATGCAGATGCCGCATAACTGTTCCTTTATCTGTACCGATCCCAAAGGGGAAATCTTACGAAGCTGCGGGGAGATGTTAAAAAATAACGGTTACAGCGTAAAGGTCATAAACCTTCTGGAAATGGAAAAGTCGGACTGTTACAATCCCTTTTCCTATATCCGTGAGGAAACGGACGTGGTGAAGCTGATTACGAACCTTATCAGCAATACCACGCCAAAGGGCGCAACACCCTCCGATCCGTTCTGGGAAAAGGCGGAGGGGCTGTTCTTACAGGCAATCTTTTATTATGTGTGGCTGGAAGAACCGCCCGCAAGGAGGAACTTTGAGACAGTCTTACAGCTTTTGGGTGAGGCGGAAGTGACAGAACAGAATAAACCCTCAAGACTGGATGTGCGCATGAAATTCCTTGAGGAAACGTCAAAGCTCGGCTCGGCGCACCCTGCGGTGAAACAGTACAACAAGTGTATGCGTGGTGCGGGCGATACCGTCCGTTCCATTATCATCAGCGCAAACTCACGGCTTGCCTTTCTGGAAAACAAACAGGTACTCCGTCTCCTGTCAAGGGATGACTTAGACCTTGCGGAACTTGGTATCGGCGTGAACGGGGACGGGGAGACGAAAACGGCGCTTTTCTGTGTCATTCCGGATTCCGACAAGTCCTACAATTTTATCATTGGAATGCTCTATACACAGATTTTTCAGGAGCTTTACTATCAGGCGGACTTCAACTGCGGCGGGCGGCTCCCGATCCATGTTACCTTCATGCTTGACGAGTTTGCAAATGTCGCACTGCCGGATGATTACTGTTCCCTCTTGTCAACCATGAGGTCCAGGGAGATTTCCAGTATCATCATTATCCAGAATTTTGCCCAGTTAAAGGCGCTTTTCAAGGACACATGGGAAACCATACCCGGCAACTGCGACACGTTTATCTATCTCGGCGGCAATGAGCAGAGTACGCACAAATATGTCTCGGAACTGCTCGGCAAAGGTACGATTGACAAGAAATCAAGCGGAGAGACAAAGGGAAGGCAGGGAAGTTCCTCACGCAATTATGACGTGCTTGGCAGGGAACTGTTCACACCCGACGAAGTGCGGAAACTTGACAATAAAAAGTGCATTATCTTTATCCGTGGTTTTGATCCGATTATGGACAACAAGTTCATACCATTCGGACACCCGGCATTTGACCAGACCGCCGACGGAAAAGGAAAACCGTATGACCATGTTCCGGGAGGCAGAGGGGGCGGGCAGGTGCAGCTATACCAACTGCTGACACCGAAGGCGCTTTCCTATTATGAGGGGCTGAAAAAGAAAGGCGAGAATGTCTATATTGACAAAATCGACTATGAGGACTTTGAGCTTCTCACGGACGCTGGCATGAAGAAACGCTTCATCAGCATGGAAGAACAGGAGCAGAAGGAACAGCTCAACAGGGAACAGGATAATGAACTTATGTATGCACAGGAAGATGAACCGGAGCAGGAGACAGCGGAGCCGGAACCGAAGCCGAAACAGGCGGCAAAAGAGGCTGTACCGAAACAGGAAACCACGGGGCGCAGGCTTGAAGGCGAAGATACCATTATGAACCGTATGGCACAGTGGAAGTATTCCAAAGAGCAGAAAGACGAGCTGCATAAGATGATTGCGCTCGGTATGCCCACAAAGACCATACTGGCGGTATTCTACCCGGAAACAGATGTCATAAAGATGCGTGAGATCAGAAAAACATTCCAGACAGTAAGGCATTCAGAAAATTAGGGACAGTTCCCATTGGAAAGGCGGTGGTTAAAGCAGCAGCGCATCGGGGAAAGCCCGATTAAACAGTTTTCCGGGAAAACCCGTTTTGATAGAGCAGTCAATAACAATTTAAAAACCAATATGAAAAGGAGATTATTTTTATGCGTAGAACAGAGATTATTTCAGAGACAATGGCAACAGGTACACAGACAGCAGAGGCAAAGGCAGGAAAGAGCAGGTTATCAAGAGCAAAAAAGGCAGTGACAGCATTTTGCGGTGCGGCATACCTTGCGGTCAACGGACTGCCTATGACAGTGTTTGCATCAGGTGCAGGAACAGGTGCGATCACACAGCCGCTTGACAACTTAAAGACGCTTGTGATTGCGGTCATCGGTGCGGTGGGTGTCATTATCCTTGCAAAGAACGTCATGGAATTTGCACAGGCATACCAGCAGCAGGATTCTTCCACGATGAACTCGGCATTAAAGGGTATTGTAGCCGGAATTATGATGGCAGGTATCTCCACGGTTCTTTCTTTCCTCGGTTTCTAAGAAAAAACAGCAGCAGGGGAGGGCGGGGACACTGCCCTTTCCCGGAAAGGAGAGAGGTGAGGATTAAGTGGATATTTTCAAGTTAGGGGAAAAGATACTGGACCTTCTGGAAATGGTGTTTGGTTTCTGGAACAATCAGGTAAGCCTTGTATTTGCCCTGTTGGGGCAGTCCCCGGTGAGTTTTAAGGGCGGCGGTCCGTGGGGGCTGGTGGAGAGTGTGCAACCTGTATTCGTGGCAGTGGGTTCGTCCCTTGTGGTGCTGTTCTTCGTGATAGGGTTCTGTTCGGAGAGCGTGGACGTGCGTGAAGAGATGCGGTTTGAGGTGATCCTGCGTATGCTGATAAGGCTCGGACTTTCAGAATGGCTTGTGGCAAACAATGTCACTATCATGAAGGCATTCTTCAATACAATCGGGAACCTTGTAAACGCACTGTCGGCGGGAAATTACACAACGCTTACCATTGACAGTACACAGGCACAGATTATTAAGGATTTAGGTTTCGGTGAGGGGCTTATCATGCTGATACTGGCGGCGCTGTTAAGTGTCATTGTCATTATCTGTGGCTTCTTTATGATATACACGGTGTATTTCCGTTTTTTGAAGATCATGGTCATTGTGCCAATCGGTTCCATTGCCTTTTCCACACTGGCAGGCAACCGGAATGTGGCGAATACGGCAAGCACCTATGCCAAATATTTCTTATCCGTTGTGTTTGAGGCGGTCACGATGGCACTGGCAATCATGCTGTGCAATGCGTTTATCAGTGCGGGGCTTCCGTCCTTTACGGGCAGTTACTCGGACTGGGCAAAGACGCTGATCTATCTGTGTGAGATGACCTTTACGATTGCCCTTACCGTGGGGAGCGTGAAAGGGGCGCAGTCGCTTACAAGCAAAGCATTAGGATTATAGGAGGGCAGTATGGAAATAAGACCATTGACAGAGGCAGAACGGAAATACACTTACACACAGAGTATGCAGATTCGGGGACAGACAGGAAGTATCGGAATCTTACAGGGCGGATATGGGGCAGACAATGAATTTCATTCCGATTTCCATGAATTAAACAACCGTTTGAAAACGGATGAATTTGAAGCGGAGTTAAAAGAAGTTCTGTGTTCCGGTGAAAACAGCGTTTTAGAAAATCTGGATATAATGCGGGATTTTTCATTGCAGCATTCCCAAAATGGATTTCCGGGGACGGAGTACGGTTTCCGTGTGGAAACGGAGAAACACGCATATCTTGTACGATGCAATCCTGAAAAAGAAAGTGACAATGTTGAAATCCACTGTTATGTGAAGGAATGGCTTGATAACCATATCAGCAAGGCAGAAAAGGGTATCCGGTTCATCAACAGCAGGTATGATGAGCTGTTCCGCATTGCAGACGGGGAAAAAATCAAAATCAAGTATTCGGATGGCGAAGAGCAGGAGCGTGTCTGCCGCTATATTGACGAATACCATACGGAAATAGGAAATAACCTGTACCATATCTGCCAGTTTGCGGAAATCATGGAACGGAATGGATCGGAATATACACCAGTTGAACCGGAAACAAGACAGCCGGAGGAAAAGGAACAGGGGCAGGAAGAAAAAACGGAGGGGACACTGGAACTGAAAACCAGTTTCGGGACTACGGAGAATGTAACGCTGACAGTCAACACCTACGTTGACAACAACAGCCTTTATGTAGGAATGATCACAGAGGAGGACGGGTTCCCGGAGCCTTACGGCGATGTGACGGTAAACCTGCTTGCCGCTGTCCCTCCCTACTGTGCCTTCGTGGATACGAACAACATGCCGGAGCTTGAGGACTTCCTTGTAAAAAACGGGATTGCGGAGTTTACCGGACTGATGCAGCAGAGCGGCTATTGCAGTTATCCCCTTTATCTGTTCGATATGGAAAAGATGCGTGAACTATGCCCGGACGGGATGGCGGCATATGAGCAGGAAAACGGACTGGATAAGAAACAGGGAAAAAAAGAAAAAAGCAGATAGGAAATAAAAGAGTCCCGCAGGCTGGAAAGGAGACAGTTATGGGCAAAAATCCTGAACCATCCAGTGTAGAGTTTGAAAAACTTGTGAAGAAAATCGGAGAGGATGTTTTTTGGAGAGCAGGCGGTTTTGAAGGGGACGGACGGTGTGGGAATCCTGTGCCGGATATGGGGAATGGCGCACGCAAGCCATGCCGGTCAAATGTTTCAGCAGTGCAGAGAACATTGAAACTTATGGGGTATGATGACCAAATGATAGAAAAAATGGGAAAACTGTATCCCATGCAGGAGGAGAGCCGCAAGCCGCAGAAAAAGGAAAAAAGCAGATAGGGAACTTATTCAGGAGGTATAAAGATGGTAATTGAAATCAACAAGGATATAGACCGTTACAAGGAATCGGTTGTCATGGGGCTGACAGCAAAACAGCTTATCTTCTCCGTGGCGTCGGTTGTGGCGGGCGGCGGGATTGTCCTGCTGTTATACCGCTATATCGGTCTTACCCCCAGTGTGTATGTGGCAATCCCGGTTGCCGCACCGATAGCGCTTGGAGGGTTCTATTCTTTCAACGGAATGGGGTTTTATGAGTATATGGGAAGAAAGATGCGTATGCTCTTTGCCAACCGCCCGCTTGCCTATGCGTCCACCGAAGGAGAGGAAACAATCCGTGAAATCCGCATGGAAGAGGAAACAGCAAAAAAGGCGGATAAAAAGAAGGACAAAAAGAAAGGCAGCGGGAAAAAGAAAGCAGGTAAAAAAAATAAGAAAGGCAGGAAATGAGAATGAGGAAGAAAGCAGTGAAAGTTGTAGCAGGGATTGTTGCAGTTGTAGTGGGAGCCGTTGTCGGTACAGCCATTTACAGGGCAAGACATTAGGGAAAACGTAAAAAACAGGAAGGAGGCGTGTGCATGAAAAAGAGAACAGGAGAAATCGTGGCTGCTGTAGTAGCAGTTATCGCAGCCGTAATCGGTGTGACCGTGTACAGAGCAAGACACTAAGAAAAGACAGGGAACAACAATAATGGAATAACTGACCTTTATTGGTCGGAAAGTTCTGGTATCATGCAGCCGGGACTTTCCGGCTGCAATGCCTTATGGCAATGCTGAAAACAGCATAGAAAGGGAGGTCAGATTTGGGCTTATTTGCAGACGGATTCAAGGAGCTGAAAAAAGCAAGCGAACCACTTTACAAGGCTCCGAAATCCATACAACAGACGATTGAGATCATGAAGGTGGCAGAGAACGGCATTTTTGAGGTGGCAAAGAACCGCTTCTCAAAGTGCTACCGTTTTCAGGACATCAATTACACCACTACAAATGAAACAGAGCAGATTGACATTTTTGAGCGGTACTGTAAGTTTTTAAATTCGCTGGATGTGAGTTTTAAAATCACAATCAACAATAAGAACAAGGATATGGAACAGGTCAGGGATTATGTGTTCTTACAGCGGCAGGACGACGGTTATGACGGTTTCCGCAGGATTTACAACGACATCATGGAACAGAAAATCCATGAGGGCAGACAGGGGATAGAGCAGGAGCGCTATCTTACCATTACCATTGAGCGCAAGAATTTTGAGGAGGCGAAAGCACAGTTTGCAACCATTGAAGCATCGGTGCATAAGGCATTCGGGGAACTTGGCGCTGAGATCGTGCCGCTTTCCGGCAATGAGAGGATTAAAGTCCTGTATGACTATTATCATTTGGGGGATGAAAACAGCTTTGACTTTGACATCAGGGAGGCGAAGAAGGTCGGTGCGGACTTCCGCAATGATTTGTGCAACAGCATGATACAGTTTTACCCGGATTATTTTAAGGACGAAAAGAAATTCTGCCGTGCATTGTTCATCAAGAAATACCCGTCCAGTCTTTCAGACCGTTTCCTGAATGAGATTACAAGCCTTCCGGTACATTCGATTACAAGCATTGATGTAGTGCCGATCCCAAAAGACATGACAACGAAGATTTTGCAGAAGAAGTACCTCGGCATTGAGTCGGACATCATCAAGCAGCAGCGTGTGAGGAACAAGAACAACGATTTTTCATCGGAAATCTCATACAATAAGCGGATTGAGAAGAAAGAGATTGAGGAAATCATGGACGATGTAAGGGAAAATGACCAATGCCTTTATTATGTGTCCGTGACGATTATCCTTATGGCAGACACGAAAGAGGAACTTGACAGCATGACGGAGACAGTGGAAACCATAGGCAAGAGAAACTCTGTCACGATAGAGGAACACTATCTGAAGCAGAGGGAGTCCTTAAATACCGCACTTCCGATTGGCGTGAGACAGGTGGAAACCATGAGAACCATGCTGACACAGAGCCTTGCGGTGCTTATGCCGTTCAACGTGCAGGAGCTGAACGATAAACAGGGCTGTTATTACGGTATCAATCAGGTGTCGAAGAACATCAATATCGGGAACCGCAAAAAGCTGATTAACGGCAACGGTTTTGTGTTCGGTGTTCCCGGTTCGGGCAAGTCGTTCTTCTGTAAAATGGAAATGGGCAATGTGTTCTTATCCGGCAATGATGAGATTATTGTCATTGATCCGATGAACGAATATTTTGACATTGCGCAGACTTACGGCGGCACGGTGGTGAATATGTCAACCTATACGGATAACTATGTCAATCCGCTTGACATGGACGTATGGAGTCTTGACCTGAACGACAGCAAGGGCATGATAAGGGAAAAGGGCGAATTTATGCTCGGATTGTGTGAACAGTGCATGGGTGAGAGCCTTAATTCAAGGCAGAAGTCCATTATTGACCGCTGTGTGCGCAAGCTCTACATTGAGATTGCACGGAACAGGGAAAAGTATGTGCCAATCATGTCTGATTTCTATGAAATACTGATGAACCAGCCGGAGGACGAGGCAAGGGATATAGCATTGTCACTGGAACTGTTTGTCAACGGTTCATTGAATATCTTCAACCACCAGACGAATGTAGATGTGGATAACCGTTTTACAGTATATGGAATCCGTGATCTGGGTACAGAACTTTCGCCAATTACCATGCTTGTAATGATGGAAAGCATACAGAACCGTATTATTGCAAACGGAAAGAGGGGCATTGCAACATGGCTCTACATTGACGAGTTCCACGTCCTGTTAAACTCGGAGTATTCCGCTAAGTATTTACAGCAGTTATGGAAGAAGGTGCGTAAGCAGGGCGGTCTGTGTACCGGGATCACTCAAAATATCGTTGACCTGCTGCAAAACTATACGGCGACAACCATGCTTGCCAATTCGGAGTTTGTGGCACTCTTAAAACAGGCGAATACGGACAGTTCACGCATGGCAGAGGTAATCGGCGTGTCGGAGGCGCAGTTGCGGTTCGTAACCAACACATCAAGCGGAATGGGGCTTATGAAGTGCGGAAACGTGGTAATTCCTTTTGACAATACCATTGAGAAAGGGACAGACCTCTATAATCTGTATAATACCAATATCCATGAGAAGATTGCAATGGAGAAGAAAAAGAATGATGAGCTGCAATAGATAGTCACATTTTGACAATACAGGGTTAAGGACAGGGCTTGCGGCTCTGTCCTTACAGATTGGAGGCTGTTATGAATATTACGAATATAATTCTTGTGACGGAAAACCACAACGGGAGCGAGACAAATTCACTTATGGATTTACTTGCTTTCATTGATTTTGCAGAGAAAGAGAGCTGGCTGTCATTAAAAGAACTTGCGGAGGATATGGCGGTACTTGGAAGGACATGCGGGGGAAAAGAAAAGTGGATGGAGAGTTGTTTTGCGGAGGACACAACACTTTTTGCAAGGTACTGTGCGGATGAAAAGCAACTGGAAGCATTTTTGCAGGGAGGCTATAACACGGATAAGGAATGGAAGTTTGACGAACAGAGATGTTCCGAAAATTGTCTTGACTGCCTGAAAGCGTTGGGCATCAGCACGGATAAAAGGTTAGAGCAGGAGCATGGAACGCCTGGGCAGATGAAGAAGCTGGACGAACACCATTCACGTCTGCAAAACCAGTTCAGTCTTTTCTATGCGCTGTCCCGAAATGAACTTGCAACTGACAGTATCAAAAGCGAAGCGACAAAGGCAATGTATGAAGAATTTGGAACAGGCAGACGGGAATTATTCCTGAAAAACCTTGAGGGCGGAAAGTACGATTCGGGCTTTGCTCATGGGGAAAAGCAGCAGAGAGCAAGGTAATGTTACGGCATTTGCGGCATTTAAGCCATATGGTTTAGGTGCTGTTTTTTTGCCCTGAAACGGAGGTGGTGTAGATTGAACATTAAGAAAGTGGATGACAAGCCGATGGTGATCCACACAAAGGAAAAGCCCAAACTTCATGTAAAAGGAACGCCTGAAACGAAGATCAAGGGCAGGAATGTCCTTACCGTGCAGCATGGTCCGAAGATTGCCGGAACAGTGGCAGAGAAAAGCATTGTAGAAAACGGAAGGATAAAGCTGAAAAAGAGTTCTGTCCATGTTACGGATAAAAGAAAAACGGGACAGACTAAAACGGTTTCTGACAGCATGGAATACGGGGGCAGAAACGGCACTGTGCAGGGCAGGAAAGAGAGCAGCGCCGCACAGGGCAGAAGCTGCAATGGAAACGTGCAAAACAGAAAAGGGAGTGTCACTGTACAGGACAGGAGCGTATATGGGACTGTACCGGGCAGAAAAGAGAGCGGCGCTGCACAGGATAAAAGGGAGAGTGCGGGTACACGGGGCAGAAATACAGACGGAAACACGCAGGGCAGACAGGGAAAAGAGCAGGAAGTCCGGCAGTCCGTGAACAAAGAAAACAGTATGTATGCAAAGCAAACGGGGTTTGCTTCGTACCGTAAATCAAAAGCGGAGAAAGAGGCGGCTATCAAGAAGAAAACCCCGGTGTCATCTGCTGTTGTTTCGGTGGCGGCTAAAACCACATTAGATGAGATGGAAGGCGGCAGCGAGGTTTATGAGGCATATATGGCGGCTGACACGCTGGCGAAGCCTGCCACAAATGCCGCCCGTGCAGGCAGGAATTTGTATCGTTCACAAGTGGCTAAAGCAAAAGCGCAGAAGATTAAGAAAAAGAAGTCCGGCAGCCGTATCAGGGAGAAAGCCATAAAAGAAAGTGCGGTAAAAACAGCAAGGAAAACCGCACAGACAGCAGCAAAGGAAACTGCCAAAGAGACAGGAAAGAAAGTTGCGAAAGAAACATCAAAAGCTGCGGCAAAAACGGCGGCAGCTACGGCAGGCACAGGAGCGGGCGGCGTACTTGCCGGAATTGCGGCGGGTGAGGCTGTCGGGATCGCTATGGATAAACGTGATGTGAAAAATTCCACAAGGAACCGTATGATAAAGCTGTTTGTGGCAAAAATGCGGCAGGAAGAAAATCAGGATAATATCGGGAAAGCCTTAAAGGACATTGTATTAATGCGCTTTTCCATGATGGCAAAGTATATCGTGCGGTATGTGGGGCTGTTCCTGCTTTCGCTTTTTGCAATCGTGGCGATTATTGCACTTCCGGTTATTGCAGTCATAGCGATTATTTACAATTCGCCGCTGGCGATATTCTTCCCGTCCATATCATCGGGGGAAACGACACAGGAAGTCCTATCGGCGTATGTATCGGAATTTAATGATGCGGTCAATGCGGAACTTGCGGACTATGCCGGATATGACACAAGTGAAAAAATCTATGTCAATTTTGAGGGTTCCGGCACACCGGATAATTTCTGTGACATACTCATGGTCTACATGGTAAAGCATGGGGACGGTGATACCGCAACGGATATGACGGATAAGGCAAAGCAGAACCTGAAAGCTGTCTTTGACGATATGTGCAGCTACACCATTACCAGCAGAACCGATACGGAGACCGACGATGAGGGCAACACGACAACCACAACGGTCAAAGAGGTCAATGTGGAACTGAAATCGTGTTATGACATGATTTCGGTCTATGGGTTCAATGCGGAAGAACAGGCGATGCTTGCCGAACTGATGAAGCCGGAATATCTTGCAATGATCGGCTATACTGGCGGCGGCGGTGATCCGGGGGAGGGGATTTCTCCCGAACAGTATCAGGCAATCGTGGATGCCATTTCCGACGAAAACGGAAAGAAGGTAGTAGCGTTTGCATTGTCAAAGGTAGGCTATCCGTACAGTCAGGCATACCGTGACAGCGGGGACTATTATGATTGCAGCTCCCTTGCCTATTACGCATGGCGCAGTGCGGGGGTAAGCATCATGTACGAGGGTTCCAATACGGCGGCAAGTGAGGGAAAGCTGTGCTATGACAACAACCTGCTTGTGAACTATGATGAGATGCAGCCGGGGGATCTGATTTTTTACAGTTATGACAGAAACGGGCGCTTTATGAACATTACACATGTGGCAATCTATGTGGGCAATGGAAAAGTAGTTGAGGCGGCAAATGCAAGGCTTGGGGTAGTATACAGACCAGTGCAGGGGCGTTCTTCCATAGTGTTCATTGGCAGACCTAGATAGGCGGTGTATATGGCAAAAAAGAAAGAGACAGAGAACCTTGCGGAAGAACTTGCAAAATCCTTTGAACGGTGGGAACACCTGAGAGAACATGGCGGCAGTGATCCGTCCTATGCGGATGGCACGAACATGAACCTTGTAAGGAACCATATCATGTACTATAAAAACAAGATGGTGGAGCAATACGGCACGGATTACGAAAAATACCCGGAAGTTTTCTACCGGGAAGTGCCGCCAAAAGTAAGCGAAAATTATATGGCAAGGGCAGGTGAGATAAAAGACGGTGCGGCGCAGGCTTTGGAATATTATATTTCCGATCCCAACTTTTTCTATCTCCTTGCAAACAAGGATGTTCTGACGGAAAAAGAGGCGAAGCAGATAAGCCTGCATAACGTGCTTGGGTATGCCTCCGGGCTTGCAAGAGCCATAAAAGATGGGGATCTGATTACAATGCGCCGACATGCGGGCAGACCGGAGGGTTATCTGGAGTCCTTTGCCCAGTGCGCCACACGGATGATGAATATCATAAATGACAGGAAAAAAGAGCCGGGACAGGTACAGGGAGACGGGCAGCTTTCTTTGTTCCAGTTTGGTATGGAGACAGGGCAGTGCCGATAAGCGCTGTCTTTTTATGCGGATAAAAGGAGGAAAGCATGAAATTAGAAGATATGATTATGGTGGTGGAAAACCGGAAAGGGACGGAAACCAACTATCTGTTGAACCTTACAGATTATATGGAGGCAGCATTAAAGCTGTGGGGAGAACATGCAGAGGATATGGCAGGAGCCATAGGCACACTGTATGGAACAAAGGCAGGAAAGGCGGACTGGAGCGATCTGTATATTGCGGCAAACAAGAGTATCCATGCGTCATTTTGTGGGAGTGAGCCGCAGTTAAGGGAGTTCCTTTCAGGACGATTTAATGATGGCGAATGGTCTTTTGATGCGGAACGCTGCTCTAAGGACTGTCTTGACGTTCTGCGGATATACAACATGAAGCCGGACGGACATTCGCTGTTCCCTTACCTGCATTATGAGCCTGTGGAGCATACTTTCCATGCCGGGGAGGTGCTTCATAACATGAACGGGAATGACTACCGTGTGCTTGCAGCGTTAAGCCCACAAAATCTGCTGTTAATGAGCATGAGGGACAGCCAGATCATAGTGGGGAATGGTGTCCGGTTTTATGAGAGATACCCAAAAGGGGAACGTCCCGACAGTGACAGCATGGTAACAGGCATAGAGTGGGATCATGGCGTTTATTTAGGGAATGACATTACAAGGATTGACTTTGACATTCTCAAACAGGAGTATGGAGAGCCTGACAGGGTGGAGAATGTTTCAGACCTGCGGGATAAGATACGGAAGGATTTCTGGATGCAGAAGAATGTGGAGCAGAAAGAGGGACTGCCGGAGAGGGTAAGAAACACAGCAAGGGACTGTCTTGAAAATAATTTTGGGACAAGTGAGCCGGACGTGTTCGATAAAATGCTTGACAGGGGAATGTATGACGGAATGTACCATGCGAAAGAAGAACAGAAAAAAATATCAGGACAATCACGTTGAAAAGGGGGAAATCATATGGAAAAAATATCAGGAAAAGAAACAGTTAGAAACATGGAGCATCTGGTAAAGCTGCTTCATAAGGAGTGGGAGCGTTCCGGCAGGACAAAGGCGGAAGTATCCATAGACACTGCGGATGTAATGACAGTTGAATCAAGGCTTGCGGAGGAAATACAGGCAAGACAGGGGCAGCTTGAAGCACAGGAAATGCCCTTTAAGGAGTGCATGGAGCTTTCCAAAGAGAACTTTGTACTCCTGCGTCTGGCAAAGAAGATAAAGAAAGCAGCGGACAGGTCAGAGCGCCGGGAAAATGCCGTTTCCTTTGCCGTGGAGATGGATAAGGAAGAATACAGGCTGTTTTCCACGCTGATCAAGGTACAGGAGGCTTAGTTTTATTGGGAAAGAAATATAACATCATTTATGCTGATCCGCCGTGGCAGTATAAGGTATATTCTAAAAAAGGGGAAGGGAGAAGCGCAGAAAATCATTACCATACAATGAATATTGAGGATATACGGTCATTGCCTGTTGGAAGAATAGCCGATGACGACTGTATCCTTTTTTTGTGGATCACTTTCCCCTGTTTAATTGAAGGAATATCTGTCATGGAGGCATGGGGATTTACCTATAAGACCTGCGGGTTCAACTGGGTAAAACGGAATAAAAAAGCAGACACGTTCTTTATGGGACTCGGTTTCTGGACACGTTCCAATTCGGAAATCTGTATTCTCGGTACAAAAGGCAGACCAAAGAGGGTATCAAAAGCTGTTCCGCAGGTGTGCGATGCAAGGATTATGGAACACAGCAAAAAGCCGGACGAGATACGGGAGCGGATTGTGGAACTGTGCGGGGACATACCACGGATAGAACTGTTTGCAAGGCAGAGATACGAAGGATGGGACTGTCTGGGAGATGAAATAGACGGAAGGGATATAAGGGAGGCAATACTTGATGTTTAGCGCAAAAAGAAAATATAACATCATTTATGCTGATCCGCCGTGGAAATATGACCGGAAAGTTGGACAGGGGGTTGCAGAGGACCATTACCACACAATGAATATAGAAGATATATGTTCGCTGCCTGTCGGGACAATTGCCGCTGATGACTGTGTGCTTTTTTTGTGGGTGACGTTTCCGTTCCTTACAGAAGGGCTTTTGGTTATGGAGCGGTGGGGGTTCAGTTATCAGACCTGCGGATTTAACTGGGTAAAGAGGAATAAAAAGGCAGATACCTTTTATTTCGGACTCGGTTTCTGGACACGTTCCTGTTCGGAAATCTGTATCCTCGGCACAAAAGGCAGACCAGAGAGGGTTTCCATAAATGTACCGCAGGTGTGCGATGCAAGGATCATGGAACACAGCAAAAAGCCGGATGAAATACGGGAGCGGATTGTGGAACTGTGCGGGGATTTACCACGGATAGAACTGTTTGCAAGGCAGAGATACGAAGGATGGGACTGTCTTGGGGACGAGATAGACGGAAAAGATATCAGGCAATCAATATTGGAGGTATAAAAGTATATGACATTTGATGATATAAAGGCAAGTGAGATCAGGGAGAAGATTTTCCCTATGGTACTGGAAGAAGCGTGCAGACAGTGGTGCGAGTTCCTGCCGGATGCACCGGAACGTGCAGACGGGGAGGGATTTGCAGAGTTCTTCTATGAAATTTTTCAGGAAAAGGAACTGGAATATGCAAGACAGATATATGAAATGGAGGAACATGAGGCAGTAAAAACGCCAAAGGAGAAAAACAGATAAAGGGGGCTGTATATGAGTGCAGACACTAAGACATCAAAGCTGTATGATGCTGCCATAGATGAAGTGACTGGAAACGGGCGGGCATGGAAAAGCGTGTGCAGGCTTACGGGGCAGCTCTACCGCTATGAGTTTGACAATATCCTCATGGTCTATATGCAGAGACCGGGGGCAAAGCTGATTGCAGACTTCGACACATGGAAAAAGGTAGGGCGGTATGTAAGGCGTGGCAGCAAGGGTATCGCAATCTTCCCGTCAAGAGCCTTAAAACCGGATATGCGGTATGTTTTCGACATATCCGATACCGGGGGCAGGGAAAGCCGCCTGACATGGGAGCTTGATAAGAACACCATGAAAGCCTACTCTGCATGGATACGGGAAAAAGAGGGGACTGTCCTGACGGAAGGAAAAGAATCTGATAAATCTTTCCTAAAAGACTTTACAGAAAGCAGAATCGGAGTCATAATGGACTCAGAATTTAGTGAGCGTATCACTGAGTTCACGAATTTAGCAGGAAACAAACAGATAACAGAAAATGGCAGAGTGCAAGAGATTACGGCAGTAGAAGCGTTAAAAAGAAGCGTCATGTATGCGGTATTTACAAGATGCGGCTTTGACCTTCCCACTGAAAAACAGGATTTCTCCTTTATTACCGCATTTACGAAAGAGGAGGAAGTCTACCGTTTAGGATCTCTGCTCAGCGATATATCCTGTGAAGTGCTGAGAGGCATTGCAAATGATTTGAAGCAGATGGAAGAAAGGAGTATTGCAAATGGCAGAGATAACAATGACGTATCACGAGGGAGCGGACGGGATGCTGTACCCGTTGCTTACGGCACCGGAGGAAACGGTGAGCATGACAAACTTGGGGAAATTCGCAGTGAGGGCGATGGAGTACCTGAAAGAGAACCACAACGACAGATACCGGACGTTAAAGAGGTTCGGGAAACTGGCGGAGAAGATGCAGGAAGTGGAGAACGAGGCGAACCGGATGATGGACGAACTGGAGAACAGCTACCTGAAAAACAACCCGCCGGGGGACAGAAACTCGACAATGGAGATGTGGCAGCTACGCCAGCAGGCGAGGATGCAGGCAGAAGAAATCGTGATGAAGGAAGTAGTGATGAAGTTCCATTAGGGGACAGTGAACAGCAGGATATAAGGAAAGCAGAACTTGACAGGGAGATTGAACGGGAACTGAGTGAAATCAATTCTTTAGGAAGTTCTGACACACAGAAAGGAAGCTATGAACAGGCTTCCTTTTTGATTGCCCAAAACGGGGATATGGCACTGCCCAGTGAATATTCCTACCAGAAGCCGGAACAGGTGCTTACCGTGCCGCATGAATATGTGAAAGAGGCGCTTATGCATGGCAGCGGGTTTGAACATGGGAAAAGGCGTATCTATGCAATGTTTCAGGATATTTCCGATCCGGGTGAACGTGTAAAGGCAATCCGTAAGGAATACGGACAGGGCGGTGCAGGCTGGCCCCTTGAGGGGGACGGGCTGCACGGGTATGACTCGTTTCATGCAAAGGGATTCCGGTTTGAGTGGCGTGAGGGCGGGATCGAAAAAGAAAGCTATATGAACTGGAAAGCCATAGAGCGTGAACTGGGTGCGCTGATAATGACAGGGGAATATTATACCCCGCCAAAGGCATTTGATCCTGAAAAAGTATCGGCGGCTGTGTGGCAGGAGGCTATGGATGAGTTTTTCCAGAAGAGTTTCTGGAGTCCGGTCCCAAACATGCTGATTTATGAGGTGTTCACAAAAGAGCTGCCCATGAGTGACAAGGTACAGTTTATTGAAAGGATGCTCGGCAAAAATATTTACGCTGCAGGCATAGATAATCATTTTGAAAACCGTTACGGCAGATGTGACATAGAGCAGACAAAAGAGGGCATTTCCATTGAATATTACGACGGGGAAGGCACGAAATGGAAAACGGAGCTTGACTGGTGGGACTGTGCGGCTTATGTGGAAAGCATGATTGCTGACGGTGTATACCAGACATATGCGCCTTATTCTGAAATTGACCGTGTGATGGAAGAACGCCCGAATGTATCATGGATAAAGACTTATAAAGAAGAGGCAGATAAGTTTCTTTCGGAAGATGCGGGACAGCATCAGCAGAACCGCATAAACACCCTGCAAATGGTTTTTGCACAGACAGGCATACAGGAGCAGATGGAAGTTTCATGGGACGATGCCTATGATGAGGTCATTGCAAGCAACGGGGAAAACGTATGGCATGGCAGGCAGTTCTATGACTATCTGTTTGATGAAGTGCTTGTGTTTGACAGACCACACAGGGATAACAGGATTCCATATGATGTGATGGGGCAGCTTGAACACGACAGGTATTCAAGCCATAACCCGGACAAGGATAAATTTATCCACCGGAAAACCTTTGACACAGTGGAGCTTACCGCCGAAGAATCAGAAAAGCAGGAGGAAAACCTGTGGCTGGAACCGTTAAAGGCATATTTCAACGAAGAAATCCAGTATATCTCCGTAAAGACACTGATCTATGACATTTTTACCACAAACATGAACATGGAGAGCAAAGCCGGATTCCTTGCAAATGTATATGGGGAACAGCGGGAAGGCTTCTTTATGTCGGAATATACAGACAATTCCTATGGAAAATGCAAAATCAGCAGGGATAATGGCGGCATTGAAATCTCCTATCCACGGGCGGATGGCACAAAAGGGGAAAAGCGTGTGGATTACCGTTACTGTGCTGACCTGATCCTTCACATGATAGAGGAAAATGATTATCTGACAGAAGGGATATTTGAGCGTTTCAAAGAAGCCCCAAAAGCGTTTGCCGCCATGCCGTGGTTCATGGAGATTTACCATGAGTACAAGGAGCGTATGCGGCAGGAGCCGGATTTTGAGGCAGTCAGTATTGACGGACAGGCGGAGGAAATACAGGAAGGGCAGGAACCAGAGCAGCAGGAAGTTACGGAAGAAATACCGGAAACGCAACAGACAGCGGAAAACGTGCAGGAAGAAACACCTGTAATACAACAGGAAAATGGACAGGCAGATACACCCAAAATGCCGGAAACGGCAGAACGTGTGGAGGGGGACATTATCAATTCTGACGGGAGTGTGGCAAAGCCCGCTGCGGGCAGTCTGTTCCCGGAGGCGCTGCGGCAGGTGGAGGCAATGGATGAGGATCTGCGTGACGCACTGGAAATCTATCTGACAAAATGTTCCGCAGTCACGCCATATCAGCCGTTTTTGCAGATGGTGTCGGAAAGCAGCCTGACAAAAGAGGATAAGCTGTATTTTCTGAACCGCACCATAAACCACATGGAGGACAAGGAACAGACAAAGGCATATCATAACAATGCTTACGGTCTGGTGGAGTATGTGCAGAGCAGGGACTCCTTTGTGGCAGACCTCAAGACACAGGACGGGGAGCGGAAAAAACTTTCTGCAACCTATGAACAGCTTTATTCCATCATGGAATACCTGATCCGGGCAAAATCATTTGTCATACAGCGGCGCATAAATGAGTATGCAGCGGAATATGCCAGAACGCCTTATGAGAAAAAATCCGATTTAGAGAAACAGTTTGAGGATAAAGTGAAAGCCCTCACAAGCAGGCAGCGCAAAGGGAATTTTCATTTTGAGGACGAAGAACTTCCCAAAGGCGGGCAGAAAACAAGATACCAGTGGAACGTGGAGGCAATCCGGCTGTTAAAGCAGATAGAACATGAGGGCAGGAACGCCACACCGGAGGAACAAAAGACACTTGCCCGTTATGTAGGATGGGGCGGCATACCGCAGGCATTTGATGAAAGGAATGAGGGTTGGCAGAAAGAGTATGCGGAGCTGAAAGAACTCCTTTCCACGCCGGAATATGAGGATGCAAGGGAAACAGTCAATACGGCATTTTATACTTCCCCCGTCATCACGCAGGCAGTTTATGACGCACTGGAAAAATTCGGGTTTCAAAAAGGCAGCATTTTAGAGCCGGCGCTTGGCGTCGGTCATTTTTTTGGAACGCTGCCGGAATCCATGCAGGAGAGCAGGCTTTATGGCGTGGAAAAGGATGACATCAGCGGGCGGATCGCAAAGCTGCTATACCCCAAAGCACAGATAAAGGTAAAGGGATTTGAGGAAACACAGTACCCTGACAATTTTTTCGATGTTGCGGTGGGCAACGTGCCTTTCGGGGATTACAAGCTCTATGATGCAAAATATGCAAAGCACAATTTCCGTATCCATGACTACTTTTTTGCAAAGACACTGGATAAGGTCAGACCGGGCGGCATTGTGGCATTCATCACAAGCAAGGGAACACTTGACAAGGCAAACCCTTCAGTAAGGAAATACATTGCGGAACGGGCGGAGCTGCTCGGCGCAATCCGCCTTCCCAGTAGCGCCTTTAAGGACAGTGCGGGAACCGATGTCACAAGCGACATTATATTCCTGCAAAAGAGGGAACGGAAGATTGTATCGGAGCCGGACTGGGTGCATCTTGGCAGGACGGAAAACGGCATTGCGGTAAACTCCTATTTTGCGGAGCATCCGGAGATGATGCTCGGAACAATGGAATATGACACCCGCATGTTCGGGAACGGCAGCAAATACACAAGCTGTGTCAACCATGATGAAAATTTCGACTTAAAAGACGCACTGAAAACGGCAGTAGGGCAGATTTCCGGCAGGATTACCGATGTGGCGGAACTTGCAGGGGAGGAGGAAAAGACAGAGGACATCATTGAGGCTGATCCCGATGTGAAGAATTACACCTATACCTTTGTGGACGGAAAACTCTATTACCGTGAAAACTCCGTCATGTACCGCAAGGAAGTGTCGGCAACGGCGGAGGAACGCATACGGAACATGGATGAAATCCGCACAATCACAAGACAGCTTATCTTTATCCAGACGGAAGGGTGCAGCAGCGAGGAATTAGCTTCACAGCAGAAACTTCTCAATGACAAATACGATTCTTATGTAAAAAAATATGGACCGCTGACCGGGCGGGGGAACCAGCAGGCATTCCGTGACGATGCGGATTATCCGCTGTTATGTTCCCTTGAAGTCGTGGACGAAGATGGGAGGGTAGAAAAAGCGGATATGTTCTATAAACAGACGATCCGTGCAAAGATTCAGGTGGAGCGTGTGGAGACGGCGGTTGAGGCGCTGAATGTATCCGTTAATGAGTTTGGGACGGTCAATATCCCGTTTATGCTGAGCATTTATGAACCCGACATCAGTAATGAGATGGAAAGCCTGCCGGAAGGCAGCATACTCTCACCGGATGCGGAGGCGGAAATAAAAAGGTCGGTACTTCTGAAAGACTTGGAAGGGCTTGTGTATCTGGAACCTACGGAATACAACCCCGACAACCTGAACATGGGATGGAAAACAGCAGATGAATACCTGTCTGGCAATGTGCGTGACAAGTTGAGGATTGCGGAGGCTTACCAGAAAGAGAACCCGGAGTTGTTCGGTGCAAATGTGGAGGCGCTTAAAAGTGTGCAGCCGGAGCGACTAGATGCGTCTGAAATCGACGTGCGCATCGGAACCACATGGATTGAGCCGCAGGATTATGAGCAGTTCATCTATGAGCTTCTGAAAACACCGCCCAGAGCAAGGGCAGTACGGACACAGTACACAAATTCAGGAATACAGTTAAAGCTCAACACTTACAACATGAACTGGTTCATTGAAAGAAAAAGTATGGACAACGGTTCCATTGCGGCAACAGAGACTTACGGAACAAAGAGAATCGACGCTTATTCTATTTTTGAGGAAACCTTAAACCTGCGTACCGTTACCGTCCGGGACAGGATTGACGACGGGGAGGGCAAATACCACTATGAGGTCAATAAAAAGGAAACCATGCTTGCAAGGGAAAAGCAGAACCAGATGAAGGAGGCTTTCAAAAGCTGGATATTCAAAGATCCGGAGCGGCGGCAGAAATATGTTGATTATTACAATGAGACGTTCAACAATATCCGCCTGCGGGAATATGACGGTTCGCACCTGACATTCCCCGGCATGAACCCGGAGATTAAGCTGCGTGACCACCAGAAAAATGCAATCGCAAGAGTCCTTCTCGGCGGGAACACCCTGTTAGCGCACTGTGTAGGGGCTGGAAAGACTTTTACGATGATGGCAGCGTGCATGGAACAGCGGCGGCTCGGTCTTGCCAACAAGAACGTCATTGTGGTGCCGAAGTCCATTGTAGGGCAGACAGCAGGGGAGTTCATGCGGCTTTACCCGTCCGCAAATATCCTTGTGGCAACGGAGCGTGACTTTGAGAAAAGCCGGAGGAAACAGTTCGTGTCCCGCATTGCAACAGGGGATTATGACTGTGTTATCATGTCCCACTCGCAGTTTGAGAAGATACCGATCTCAAAGGAGCGGAAAGAGCGTATGCTGCAGGCGCAGATACAGGAAATCTCCTATGCGATTGATGAAATCAAGTCGGAAAACGGGGAACAGTGGACCATCAAGCAGATGGAGGCACAGAAGAAAAAACTGGATGAACAGCTAAAGGCGCTTACGGATGAAAGCAGCAAGGATGACCTGATTACCTTTGAGGAACTGGGCATAGATTCCGTCATGGTGGACGAAGCGCACCACTTTAAAAATTTGTCGATTTTCTCCAAAATCAACAATGTTTCGGGCATATCCAGTACAGGCTCAAAAAAGGCAATGGATATGTACCTGAAATGCCAGTACCTCGATGAGATTAATGACGGAAGGGGCATTGTGTTCGCAACCGGAACGCCTGTGAGCAATACCATGTGTGAGCTGTATGTGATGCAGCTTTATTTACAGAAAAGGACACTGGAACGGATGGGGATTTACCATTTTGATTCATGGGCGTCGAACTTCGGGGAAGTGACAACCGCACTGGAACTGACCGTTGAGGGCAGCGGTTTCCGCTTCAAGAGCCGTTTCAACAAGTTCACAAACGTGCCGGAGCTTATGACCTCATTCCGTGAGGTGGCAGACGTGCAGACTCCCGATATGTTAAACCTCCCAGTACCCGCATTAAGGAGCGGAAAGCCGATCATCGTGGAGAGCGAGCCGGACTGGTATGTGAAACAGGTCATGGAGGAATTTGCGAAACGTGCGGAGGCAATTCATGGGGGCGGCGTTGATCCGAAAGAGGACAATTTCCTCAAAATAACGGGAGAAGCAAGGCTTTTAGGGACGGACGCAAGACTTCTGGAACTTCATGCGCCGGACAACCCGGACGGGAAACTGAATAAGGTAGCAGCAAACGTGGCAGCCGAATATTTTGCCGGAAACAAGGACGGTAAGATCGGCTGCCAGCTTATTTTCTCGGACATCGGCACACCAAAAACGGCATGGACGCCTGACTGGGCGGAGCGCATCAAAAACGGCGGTCAGTTTGATATTTACAATTACCTGAAAACCGAACTGGTAAAACAGGGAATCCCGGCAGAGGAAATCGCTTTTATACACGACGCAAAGACCGATGCACAGCGGGAGGCGCTTTTCAGGGATATGCGGAGCGGCAAAAAGAAGATACTGATCGGCTCAACGGACCAGTGCGGAACGGGTGTAAACGTGCAGGCGCACATTACGGCGATGCACCATGTAGACTGCCCGTGGAAGCCCTCCTGCATAGAGCAGCGGGAAGGGCGTGGTGTAAGGCAGGGCAACGAGAATGACGAGGTGGCAATCTACCGCTATGTTACAAAAGGAACCTTTGACGCTTATTCCTGGTCGCTGGTGGAAAACAAGCAGCGTTTCATTTCGCAGGTCATGACAAGCAAGGCAGTATCAAGAACCTGTGAGGATATAGACGAGGCAACCCTTTCTTATGCGGAAATAAAAGCAGTAGCGACAGGCAACCCGCTGATTAAGGAAAAAATGCAGCTTGAAAATGACGTACAGCGGCTGAAAATGTTGAAAAGCAGTTATGACAGCCAGAGGTATTCCCTACAGGACAATTTCATGATCCGTTACCCGAAACTCATCAAGGCGTCTGAGACAAAACTAGCCTGTGTGCGTGAGGACGCAAAAACCGCAGAGGCAGCGCTCATTGCAGAGCCGGATTTTGCGGTTACCGTGGATGCTGCCGGAAAAGGCGTAAAATTCACGGAGCGCACGGAGGGCGGTACGTTCATGCTGCAGATGGTCAGCCAGTGCAAGAACGGGGAAACTACCCACATCGGCAATTTTAAGGGGTTTGAGCTTCTGGTGGAAAAGAATTTTATCGGAGTAAATTATATGGTGCTGCGTGGAAAGACCGACTACAAGGCGGAACTATCCACAAGCCCTGTGGGGAACATGATAAAACTGGAAAACTTATGTCAGGGCATACCTGTCGGCATACCAGAGCTGGAAAAGCGCATCGAGCAGTACCAGCGTGACATGGAACAGTCAAGGCAGGAATATGACAAGCCATTCACGCAGGAAGGGGAGCTGAATGAGAAAGTGGCACGTTTAAATGAGCTGAATGTACAGTTGGATCTTGAGAACGGAAAGACAGAGGATATAGACCTGTGCGAAGAACAGGACAATGCAAGGGTGGCAGAGCCGGACAGTTATCATAGCTTTCCGCCCGGAAAAGAGGGAAGATGATACGGAAAATCTTGGCAGCGGTATTTATTACGGCGGGACTGGCGGCTATGTCAGTCCCCCTTTTCTATCATTTCTACGGGAACCAAAAGACAAATGAACTGATAGAACAGTTTGAGCAGAGTGTGGAACAGGAGCATATGGAGGATGATGAAAAAGAGGAAGAAAGAGAAAATGAAACGGAGGCGGCGGATACCAAAGCCCCCATTAGTGAAGAGGATGCAGCCATGCTATCGTCCGGGGACGTGATCGGACTGATTGAGATAGAAGCCTTAGAGCTGAAATATCCCGTCGTGGAAGGTGCGGACAGCAAACAGCTTGCCTATGGGATCGGGCATATATCCGATACTGCGGCAATCGGCAGCAAGGGGAACTGTGTGCTTGCCGGACACAGGGGGAGTCGATACGGCACTTATTTCAAGTACCTTAACAGGCTTGCAGAGGGTGATGTGGTAAAGATTACGGATAAAGAGGGAAATGTGCATCAGTATGAGGTCGTTTCATGGGAAGTCGTGGGACCGTATGACAATTCCGTGAAAGCACAGGGAGAAAAAACAGAGCTTACCCTGCTGACCTGTGAGAACAGCGGAACCATGCGCCTGATCTACCATTGTATCTATAAGGAGGCGGACTGATATGGAAAAGGCATACAGACTGGGAGAAGTGGAAGAGATCATTGCAGGGATGGAGCTTATGGAAGTCCCTGACGACATCATGGAAAGCGATGTTGATTACCAGATCGTCATCAGCGGATGGTGGGTGCATATCCCGGAACTGGGGCTGAACCTGCATGAAGGGGTATTCTGCAATTATGACGGGGAAGAAGGCGGTTATCTGCCTGATTTTGCGATTACCGTCGTGAAAGAGGAAGGACAGGAGGAATGGATTTACTATGAGCAGGATGGCTTTCTGATAACCCTTGCGAATTACCTGCATGGGAAAACGGATTTAGAGCAGTTGGGACAATTATTCTGCTTTATCTGTTTGCCGGATGGAAACCTGACAGCGGAAGAATGAACCTGCCTGATACTTTTAAAGTGAAGGGCAGTTCAGATAAGAAAAAAATATTTTATCGTCCAGAAGGACAGAAAAGGAGGAACTTATGGAGTATTCAATCCAGTTAAACGCAGTAAACAAACCGGAAAAAAGCGTGAGGGCATTTGCAACTGTCGTGTTCGGGGACAGCTTCAAGGTCACGAATGTAGCAGTGCTTGAGGGCAGCAAGGGTAATTTTGTATCCATGCCCAGTTTCCGTACAAAGGAGAGGGACGAGTACAACAACCCGGTCTACAAAGATGTGTGCAATCCGATTACAAAGGAGTTCCGTGAGGAACTGTACGGGGACATTTTGAGGCTCTATGACGAAATGGAGCAGACCGGAAAAGCAGAGGTCAAGATGGATGCAGACGAACCGGACGAGCCGGATTTCACGGTAAGAGTAACGCCTTTTGAGCGTGAGGGCAGCAACATGGTCGGTCTTGCCAACATTGTGTTGAATGACAGCTTTGCGGTGGGTAATGTGAGCGTGGTGCAGGGCAAGAACGGAATGTTTGTGGCAATGCCGTCCTATAAGGCAGGCAACAAGTACAAGGACGTTTGTTTCCCAATCACAAAGGAGTTCCGTGAGAAGGTCAACAATGCGGTACTGGAAACGTACCATCAGGCAAAGGAGCAGGCGGTGCAGGAGGGACAGGAACGAGCTTCACAGCAGATGCAGACCACCGATGACAGGGGCTTTATGAAGGTCAGTGGTGAGCCGCTGCCATTCCGTTAAGCAATAACAAAAATCAGAAAGGACAGGGCGGGAAACCGCCCTGTGGAAAGGGAAAAGAAAATGGAAATGACAGAAAATATGCAGCTTACAGAGGAACAGAATATTATGAAACTGGTTGAGCTGCTCCGCAAGAACAATATGAAAGAGGCTGCGAACAGTATCTTTGAAATGGCAGCGTATGTTGATGTAATGGAGAAAAAGATGGATTCCGTTTTACAGGAACTTGTGACAGTAAAAGACCAGCTTCATAAAATGGAAGAACGTGAGGCGGAGAAAGGGCTGAAACAGTCACTTAAAAGGGCAGTAAACAAGCTGGAACAGGACTGCAAAGCTATGAAAGAAAAACTGTTTGAGGTCAAGACAGAGATCAAGGCAAAGGCGGGGGAGATTGTAACAGCGGTAAAGCAGAAAGGGAAAGCTGCCTTAAACAAAGTGTCGGAGTTTCTTGGGATTAAAAAGAAACTGGAAAATATCCGCCAGAACGTGCAGGAGTCCATAGCAGATGTGGATAAGAGCATTGGAAAGATAGATGCTTTCGGTAAGGGCATGAGAGAAGCCGGACAGAAGATTGCCAACACGTTCCGTACTTTTGCAGATAAGCCGGAAAAAGAATATGGGGAGAAGAAGTTCTCAAAGACAGAACTGATCAAGAAGCCGTTTCAGGCAAAGAGAAAGCTGCTGTCCGGGATATTGAATTGTGCGGATGCCGCTATCGAAAAGACAGAACGGCTCGCCGCCAATGTGAAACAGTATCAGACGGATAAGGCAGGGCAGGAGCGTGGGAATATTAGCAATGTGGAGGCTGTAAACCCAGTGGAGCTTGCAAGTGTGGCAGAGCCGGAGTTCCAGTATGGGGCAGAGGCTTTTGAAGCCCACCAACAAGAAGCAGTAAAAGAAGTGACAAAGGATAAAGCAACAAAGAATGTGCCTGTAAAGAGCGGAAAGAGCCGATAGAGAAAAAATCCTCTTGAATTGAACTAAGGTTCGATTCAAGGGGATTTTTTGTTTTAATCCCTTAGGGTAAAATTCCCATAGCTTTGTTGCGAGGAGTTCCATTGGTCGTTTTCTGCATAAATGAGACACTTTCTGCACGACATATTGTAAATACGATTTGAATTTGCTATTGTGAAATGGAAGTTTTAATTACTTTATCAATAATTTAGTGGAAAGGTGGAAACAAAATGGTAAAAAGAAAACTTTTAGCTATGTTAATGGCAGTAGCAGTGCTTTTTACAGCAAGTATTGGTAGTAGTATGACTGTTCAAGCAACTGAAAATGATGCAAATGTAGAGGCTGTAACTACATTTGAAAATTTTGAACAGGAAGAAATCGAAATACCGACGGTTGAAGTGCCAGAAATTACTTATAATGCTGAAGGAAATGAAAAATGTGAACAAACATTTTTCTTAGAAGGGCTTCAGACATTGGATATGAATGATGGGGAGGATAACACTGATCCGAACAATGCAGTAGAAATACTGAATGGTGAAAAGAAAACAAATTCGTTAGTAGCAGACGAGTTTCGTTGGTATCATTTTACCATAGAACAATTAAGCAAATTAACAATATATTTGGAGATGGATGATACAGTTGATGCTGATTTATATTTGCTTAGTTTGAATGCTGATAGTGGGGAATTGTCGATCATAGGAAACAGTTTGAATGAAGGAGCTGGAGCTGATGAGGCAATCGCTGGAAAGATTGAAGCAGGGACTTATTTTATTGCGGTAAGTGGGTATGAAGGTAGTGGCAACTTTTCATTAGGTTTTTATACCAGTACTAGGGATGTGGACTATGAGTTTAATGATTCTCTTTCGACTGCGACAGAAGTCTCAGGCGTATTTGATTTAAATGGAACGTGTGGTGTTATTGATAGTCCATATGATATTGATTTTTATAAACTCACTCTAACAGAGGCGAGTGCTGTAAGGTTTGAATTAAAATATACTTCAGATAAGTATGCTGTCTATTATTATACTGGTGATGCAATGTATGCAATCAAGGATAATTTATACGCATTAAATGAAGGAACTCATTACTTTGTTGTTTTAAGCACTGATGGCAGTTATTCAGCAACAAGAGGATATACCTTATATATACATAATATTGCACCAATATCAACAGACGCAACGGCAAGGTTTTATGCCGTTTGTGATAGAGCAAATATAGTTTTCCAATTTAATGCTGCTAGAACAAACTTTTATGTAAATGGAAATGAGATAGATTTTTCATATTCCTATGAGAGAAGTTCAAGCTCGGTGAATTATGATATTTCTTTGAGGAGAACATCAAATTTTAATGTTTGCCTTTTACAAACAGAAGGAACATCATTGCCATTGGAATATCAACAGACCATTCCTGATGTAGTACATGTTCTAAGCTCATCATTTTCTGGAATAAAGGACAAGTATGTTTTAACATTGTCCGTATTTGATTGGAGTACGCCTTGTTATTGGATTCATGTTAGAGGGACAGGGAGTTCCAGTGACATGACGTTTTGGAAAGACCTGAATATGGCAAATTTATATATTGATCCAGATACAGGTAAAGTGATAGATATTGAATGGTATAATTATTTTTATGAGAACTTAAATTATAGACTTTCCTTTACCAGACCTTACACCATGAAATATTATTATCCTTATTGGAATGGAGAAGAACCAGACGGAGGAGATGATTGATGATAAGGGTAGGAGATAGCGTTGCGGCTATCCATACAGGTAGCGAACTGAGGCAACGGAAGATAGAGCATTCAGACGAGGTCACTGGAAGTAATCCTGAAAACGCATATATACATAATAGGTTTGACTTAGATGTTGATTACGCAAACTATGTCAGAGAAACGGTACCTAAAACTGTTTGGTCAAATGATTACCTTCAAGCATTGTGGGATGAAAAGACTAAATATTTAAAAGGTATTCGTGAAAGTAAAAATGGGTATGGGTTCGATGATATTATAACAGGAGCCATACATGCCTATTCAACTATGTATCAAAAAATTGTAGATGGATACAGTAACGGGACAAGAGAAGTATATGTATGTGATGAAACAGAGGATGGAAAGAGACGCTTGCTGTCAATGGATGAAGAACTGGAAAAGCTAAATAGAGGTTTTGAGGAACTGATAAAATGGGATCAAATGGTTGCAAAAAGTCAAAGGCAAAATGCAGAAAACAAGCGAAAATTTCAGAATATAAAATTGGATGAAGCGTTTGATACCTTTGATATAAATCATGTATGCGATTATATTAGAGATTCATATTTAGAGTTCCGCTCGCTTTATCAGGAGCAATATGAAAAAATGGGAGGAGATATAGACATAAAATCTTTGTTTTCTTCTGTTTTAAGAAACGGAAATTATGATATACATAAATATTGTGAATTACTGTTTGAAAAAATTGGATTTATTGTTTAAAGAAGGCATTAAATTTTTAGATGAAGAGTGAAATAATAAGGAGGCATTTATGAAAACCAAAAGTGTAGTAAGAAGAATTTTTGCAATGGTAATGGTGATGGCGCTGATGTTGACAACCCCAATAACGACATTTGCTGCAACTGGAAGTAAGCCATATAAAGCAACGTCAAAAATGACAATAGTTCTTAATCCGAAACAAAGAGGAAATTCTAATACAGTTTCTATTAGAGTTTCGGATTTACCAGAAGATGCTATTATTACAAAACTAACTGTGAATACAGGATCAATGACTTATTCAGGAGGAGCAATTGTATGTAACTACTTGACAATTTCAAGTTCAAATGGAAGAACAGAACAAATTGGATGGACTGGGCAGGCAAACAAGACATTGACAACAAGTAAGTTCCTTGCTTCGGCAGCTAATGGTACATATACAATTTCATTTAATGCAACAAATATGAGTTCGTTAGACATAGGAACAAAGTCATATCAACCGTCCATAACGATATATTGGGATGATGAGTTTTAAAAGATTGATTTTTCTGCTTTTTGTAGGGAGGTGGTATGATGAATGTTAATTTGACTAATACTTCATTACAGCAACGATATTTTTCGGGAACAAATAGCATAGGTGGAATACACCTGCCGGATTTTGATGATGATTATGTGTTTTCTAAGCGAAAAAGTAATGTTAGTGATGCAGATTACAAAAAGCAAATAGCAGAACAGGCTTATATAGATTTTAAAAACGGGCAATTTCAAAACAAATCAGATGGTTTTAATAAACTTATGAAAAAATATACATCTGAGGTGTCACCAGATAGAAAAGGAATCATTGGCACCGGCTTAAAAGCAATTTCACAAAATAAGAAGAAGGGATTAAAACCAATTGATCTACTTGCAACAATTCTTGAGGGAAAAGTAAAGTACCAAAAGTTACCGTCTGGTCAGACTGATTATATTGAATTTTATGATAAAAATGGAGAAATGGTAGCAACTTATTCCAATAATGGTTGGACGATGTATACAACAAATGCAGAAGCAGCTCGTCAAACAGAAATGTGTACGATATATAATGAGGCATGGGGAAATGCAAAAAGGGGCATTCCCTTAACGAATGTCGATTCGGTGAGTGTTGATAGTTCGCAAAGCACTTTTGATGTACAAGCGTAAAGAAGTTATATAGATTAGTTGTTTGTATATCATGATAGTGTAGAAAGTATTGGGATAAAAATAGAAATCAGAAAAAAGTCCTCTTGAGCTAAAACTAAGTTAGGCTCAAGAGGACTTTTTTAACTTTTTGGTCATTTTCTGCAAAAACGGGATACTTTCTGCAAAGAATATTAAGATAATCTTTTTTTTGTCGTAAATATAGATGGGTATAGCTTTTAAAGGTTTGTAAATAAAGAATACACATGCAAAAAATATAAAAGTTAGGTGGTCATTTTCTGCATAAGAGAACCATTTTCTGCAAGAGGTATGGATTTCCGAATCTTTTTTTGCTATATTTCAAGAGCACAGATATAGCATTACAATATACATTCTGACAAAATTTAGTGTTTTTGTGAGGGAAGGAGGAAAGTCGTGTATTGCTTAGAATGTAAATTGTATATTTAAGTAAAAGGAGGAAAATTATGAAGCACAAAAAAATTATTAGTTTTCTGAGTGCGGCTGTAATTATGGTTGTAAGCAGTAGTACACCAGTATTTGTTGCAAATGCGTCAGAAGTAACAGAAGTTGTAACAGAAACTTCAATGGATGAAGGTATAGTAGTTCCAGAGGCGGAAGCAGAGTTTTTATCACAGGATGAAATATCAATTGAAGATTTAGCTTCGATTATGCAGACTTCATCAGTAGCAGAAAAAGATGAAGAAGTGCCGGAATTGAATGTTGATGAAATCTTGCGTAAAGACACTGGCAATATGCCGTTGACGGAAAGCAATGTAAACCTTTCAGGTTATAGTGTGGAATCAGGTGTTTCGATGGGGGATTTGGCATCAGAATCTTCAATGCGAAGTGCAGCGAGTATTACACAAAAGTTTACTGATTTCATCACGGCTGAAGATGATTTAAAACTTGTTCAGTTTAGTCTGGGTGAGGGAGATATAGTTAATGCAACTTTAAACTGCCCTAATAATGAAAATCTAAATTATGATTTAGTACTGGCATCAGTTACGGAGGACGGTTCTTTATCATTAATTAAAGCGAGTGCATTGGGTACATATATAGATCCCGATACTGGAAAAACTGTTGATGAAGGTATATCGTATGTTCACAATCAGGCAACGGTAGGGAATTTTGCGATGTGTGTATTGTCATCAAATGGGAGCAGCTCATCAGAAAGTTTCACATTGACCATTAGCCTTGATGCAGCGGGATCATTTGATAGTAATGAACCAAATGATAGTGCATTTGAAGCAACAAGTATTTCGGGATTATCTGGGAATGGTTCTTTGCATGTGGAAAATGATCAGGACTGGTATGTTGCAAATGTCAATCAGGGTGTGTATGAAGTAACAGCAGGAAATTATCAGGCAGAGGTTTATCGTGCAACTGAGGGAAATCGTTTGGTAAGAGCAGATAAAGCGGGCAGCAATTATGTGTTAGATAGCCAAACATATTTTATAAAAGTATATTCAGATGCAACGGGAGAGGATTTTGCATTTGGTGATTATACATTACAACTGGCGGACAAATCAGTATATTCAACAATACGAACAGCATATGATTTTGGTGACTGGGAACATGCGTATACAAAACTTCCAGATGTAACACCAAAAGGACAGCAGCAGGCGTATTATAAGTTCTCTATAGATGCAGGAGATAAAGTATATGCAAGTTTACTTCTTTCTCAATCTGAAAAGGGTACACTTATAGAATTTCTTGATAATAATGGAGAACCATTAGATTATGGATTTTCAGGAAGTGATTTGCTGCCTAATCTTGCGCCTAGAGGTTTGATATCACGCAGTAACAGCAGTTTTAACAACCTTGTTGTTAATGTGGATGGTACTCAGACAAATAATATTGCATATATAAGAGTAACTAAAGTAGATCCAATGGATATTTCAAGCGGTGGTTCACCTTCCATTAATACTCGGATTAAATCAGGTTATGGTACATTTACTTTTTCAGGTACAGCAAGTAATCCGGGAAACAGCACATCAACTGTACTGACAATGAATTTAGCTAATAATTCAAATGTTCCGCCACATGCAATTGTAGATAGAATTTCAACATCAAGTTCTATTTCATATAGTGTAGGAGGTGTTCATCACCAATTAAATCCGGGCGGTTTAGGCTGGCTTACATCGGCATACACATCGGCTGATAGTGGTAGCTTTAATATTGGTACAGAAAATAATGTAGAGGTAGGACAATTATGGGGATTTAGATACACTCAAACAGCATTTAAGAGTACAACAATGAGCAGGGTGAAAATGACTTTCCATTGGGACTATGATATACAGTATACCAATTACGAGTTATTCAAGTAATTTTATAGCGAAATATCATCTATGGCGTTCCAATCAAGATTTGCCATAGATGATATTGTCAAGAAAGGTGAAAATTAATGATTACTAATATTTCATATCAATATGCAGCAAAAAATTATTCTGAGTATAATAAGCCTTCGCCTTCGGCACCTCAGTCAAAAAATGATAAGGTTGGAGAAACAGTAACATATTCTAAAAATAGTGATGAGATAGTAATATCAAATCAGAGAAATACCAATGCTCCAATCTATACAGACCGGACATCTTTAAATCAGAGTACAACACGTCAAAGTGATGGAACAACATTTCCCATTCCCTCTATTATTGCTAAGTATGAAAAATATACGAAAGTAATTGATGAACATTATGCAAAGGTGAATGAAGAAAATAAAAAATTCAATAATCCAGCGCAACATATATGGGATAAATATTATAATACAAAATCCCCGTATTATGTAAAGGGATTGACACAACGGGAACGACAAATTTGTTCAGAAGCAGAAAAAAGGGTATTGAATGGTTTGCCTGCAGCAGTCAATAGTTATGATCCAGTTATACAAAAAACTTTTGGCGGTGGGATTATGAACGATGCTGAATGGAATGATGAAGTGCGTAATGGTATAAACAATTCCGTCAACCAACTTTTTGAAGAAAATGGAATTATTATTCCAGAGGGAACAGATTTACAGCTAAGAGTTGATCCATATGAGTATAAAATTCATGTTAGCGGTGTAGATGATGCATTAGCAAGGCAGATTGAACAAGTTCTCAATCAGGGTAAGAATGGGAAATATCTGTATGAACATTTACGTTGGTGCAATCCCGCATATAATGGTTACGAGCAACCAAAGCAGTATTTATATGATACAGCTTATCAGGGAAAAGCAGTTATGTGGCATTTTGTAAATGATCTAACAGGATTTGATATGAGAAAATTAGAAAATAAAGATGGTATAATTTATACGCCAGATGGTCAAAATTTATGGGATGTGGTAACTGAACGGTATAATGAATTGCGTGCTAATGGTGAAATAGATGATTTACCTATGTCATCATTGTATAATGATTATAAGGTCTTTGCAAAAGAAGGATGGGATAACGAAGATGAAAGAGGGCTTACCATTGGTTATAAGGATGGTTCGCTCTATGATATTGATACTGATTATGGGTATGGTTCCGGGCAAAGAACTTGGCTGCAAAATGAAAAAGTGAGGCATAATCAATACTGGGAAAATTATCGAAAAGAACAGGAGAGGACATTACATAAAGAAAAAGCCACTTCTTCAACGTTTGAGCAGTGGCTTGGAAATCAGATGAATTATACAAATGAAGTCCTTTCGGAAATTAAAGGTAATACCTATGGGAAAAATGGGGCATCATTAACTCAACCGGATATGAGTGCTTTGCAAATGCTGGTGAATACATTGGCTCGTAGAGGTCGAATAATACCTCTTACTAATGATATCCTACATCTTCCTCAAGAGTCAGTGATGCAAAAGAGATTTGATGCAAAAATATAATAAAAAGGTTACAACTGGTTTAATACGAGAACGCAGTAAATCAGTAAAAAAATTGAAATATGTAAGGATTTTTGAATTATATGATTTCTATGTTTATTTAGCAGGCAACAATATTCCTATTATTGCCTGCTAAATTTTTAATTATATTCTTCCAACACCGCTTTCACACTGGGTAAAATAGATGAAGGCATACTATCAATGAATATTTCAGCACAGGAACATAGCTGCGAAACAGTGTATATACGGTATCTTCTGTCTAATGTATGAGCATCTTTCTTTGGCATAATTTCAAACAGATACTTATCTTCCCACTCTTGAAAAATAATCCCCTTATCCTTTAGAATATAATATATTTTCATAGTCTCCCTGTAATCCTGTTGGCAAATCATATGTAAATCATAAGTAGTCAGTTTATTCAGCTCATCAAAAGTATCAATCTTATATTTATATAGTCCCTCATAATGAATTGAATTAAAAGACAAATGATACGGAGCCAGTTTATCTTTAATGCTTTGTACAGAGCGTAATTCTATACCATGAGCCTTACATACTTCTTCCAGTTCAATCATTGTTCGTTCTCCGAGATTACGCATACGGGCAAGTTCTTCTTTAGAACAAAGCGATAATTGGGATAAGTAGAGGATATAATTTCTCTCAAGAATGTGTAAAAGCCTCTGAGACATTGGTACATCATAAATTGTTACTGCATTTTCCGGGGGCAGCAAATACCCAATACTATTAAGTTCCTGAATAATAGCAGAGACGTAGTGGCGCTTTAGGGGAAACTTCTGTATCAGTGAAATATAATTATGACCTGCCAGATCGGAAACCATAGTCAAGCCTAATTCGTGAAGAATGTTTTTAGTGTAATAAGAAATTTCTAAATCATCTATATATAATTCCATAAATTTTCACTCCCTTATTTATTCCATTTTACTCGTGATAAAGATAAAATAGCAATAATGAAAGCAGAAAATGACAGTTTTAGACAGAAAATGAACTGAATATAGTTACCTCATATGTATAAGTAGAAAGATAGTTTTAGCAATACGGAAGTATTTTATATAATGTAAAATTGCATTTTGCCCGATTTCTGTAATAAAAAATACATAAAGTGGACTAAAATCAGTCCCTTTTCAATAGCTTTATTGAATACAATACTCTAAAAAGAACCGAAATGGGTTCAGGGGTATGGTGATAAAATGGAGCAGAAAATAAAGCAGGATGAAATATTTATTGGGAAGAATATTAGGCGTATTAGAAAAGAAAAAGGAATACGGCAGACAGAAATGGTAACATTGATGCAATTACAGAATGTACCCTTGACCAGAGAAGCGTTGGTAAAGATAGAACGGGGAATACAGCATATACAAGCGTCACAGCTTAGGGCGATCAGAAACGTACTTGAAACAACGTATGATGAATTGCTGAAATAAAAAACGACAGATCGGTGTGACCTGTCATTTTACTGAAATATTTTTTATTTATCCGATTGATAACAATTCTTTTATTGCTACTGAAAATGAATTTGAAGATGAAAGACTTTGTTTTAGTTTACATTCATTGCAGGAGGGCATTTGTGAAAGCATACTGATGTTATGCTTTTTCCATAGCAAAGCAGCGTTTTTTTCTGGCAGAATTTCAAAAATATACTTATCCTGCCAGTTGTCAAATAAAATTCCATTATCCGTTAAAATATAATAGAGCTGCATGGTAAGGCAGTAATCGTCTTGACATATATGGTACAAATCATTGGCTGTTATATGCTTAAAATCATCTAAGCAGGATATATTGTTTTGGAACAAAATGGGGTAAATTTTTGATGGGAACTGGTATTTATCAAAATATTCTTTGATGGATAGCATAGATCGTATCTCAATATTATATTTCTGACAGATTTGTTCCAATTCTATTGCTGTTTTTTCTCCTAAGTTTCGGAAATGCAGAATTTCTTCTTTAGGATAGGAAGAAAGCTGCGAAAGATACATTACACCATTTCGTATAAGGGCATTTTGTAGCCGTTTTGACATAGAAACATCATAGATTGATATTTCGTTGCTTGGCGGCAATAGATAGCCTAAAGTGTTCAGTTCGTTAATCACGGGTTCAATGTTACAATTCTTTGGGAATTTGTTTATTAGAGTAATATAGTTCTGTCCTGCAAGTTCTGAAACCATAGTCAAGCCTATGCTTTTCAAGGCAGATTTTGAGGCTGCAGAAATGTTTAGGTCTTGAATCTTCATATCTATAATCATTGCTCCTTTATATTTTGGGTGTTGAATGGGAATAACCCTAGTATAACACTTTTTCTGAAAAAAACAAACGTGAAATGGACTAAAATGGGTTCAAATCGTAGATTTTATGGATATTTCTTAATAGAAACCGGAAATTAGAGGATATGGAAATTGCTGATTTAGAAATAGGTTCTGCCAGTTTGTGCCATATTCTGCAAAATATGGTCGTTTTATGTAATTTAATTGACTAACGTGTTAAAGATAAATAAAATATAAGGGGAGTTTGGTTTATCACCAGCATAATAGGATAGTCATGAATATTTTCATATCGCTTTTTCTTACTACAAATGCAGAGAGAATTAAAGGTTTTGGTAAGATGTGTCGAAATACAAGGTGGGCGGAGCATAGAATATCGAGAACAGACTACTATAAAATTATTAGGAAAGGGGGAAATAAAATAGATGTTCAGGATTGCTATATGTGATGATGAAAGTTTTTTTGCAGAAGAACTTAAAGAACTAATCTCTGGTTATATGATGGAAAAAGGACTCGTTTTTGAAATAGATACATATAGCTCTGGTGAGGCATTAGTAAAATTGGGAATTGAGGTAGTAAGATATACCGCTGTGTTTTTAGATATTAATATGGAGAAGATTGATGGTATCAAGGCGGCTGAGAAGATCAGAGAAGTAAGCAGGGAAGTGTTTATTGTATTTGTGACTGCATATGTGAATTATTCTCTGGAGGGATATCGGTTAGACGCTGTTCGATATTTATTAAAAAGCAATGCCAATTTTCAGAGTACAGTTAATGAGTGCATGAATGCTATTATGGAGAAATTAAATTATTCGGTCGCTAAAAGAGAGTTTGATTTTAAAGAAGGTACAAAAGAAGTATCACTGGAAAGATTATTGTATATAGAAAGTAATCTGCATAAGCTTGAGTTTCATATTATGGAGGATGATATGAAGATTTATACCATGTATGAAACGCTGAATGCATTAGAAGATAGACTGGCAGCAAATGATTTTGTAAGAATACATCAGAGTTATCTTGTGAATATTAAATACATAAAGAATGTTGTCAGATATAAAGTGGTATTGACAAATGGGGTTGAACTGGTTATTCCAAAAGCAAGATATACATATGTTAAGGAACAGTTCGTATCATATCAGGGAGAAGTTTAGATGTCTGATTTATTGTCGGAAATATTAATTTTATTTTTTGAAGTGTTATGCAGTAAAATATTCTATGAAACATTTGGAAAGGTACGAAAAAAAGGATGGATCAACATTGCTCAGTTGATATTATTGGAAAGCAGCGTACTTTTAGCTGTAAGGGCATTGTCAGGTATTTTTATATTAAAACAGATTGTTGTAGTTTCAATCTATGCTTTATTTATGTTTTGGCATGTTAAAATTAGCATACGCAAATCATTTACATTAGCATTGCTGTATCAAGCAATCTTGTTATCAACAGATTATTTAGCATACGCTATTAACAATGAGCTTTGTTTAGGCAGTGAGACAATAGGGAAACAATATAATTTGGAGAATGTGCTAGTCATTCTGCTTGCAAAGGCAATTGTATTTTTGTGTGTTCTTATAAAAAAAAAGCAGTTAGGAGATAAATCTACAGATATACTTGTTGACACAGATTGGCTGAAATTACTGATTTTTCCGATATTTACGATTATAATAATAACATCTATGCTTTCTTTCTTTAAATATGTGGAAACATCGGAGCAGACGATGTTATTATTCATAGGCGCATTTGGCATGATTGGTATGAATATAGTAGTGTTTTATTTAATCAATGATATTGTGGAGAGGGAAACACAGCTATATGAAAATAGGATTTTTCAGCTTCAAGCTAAAAATCAGGCAGAAAAGTATCAATCAATATCGGAAAACTTTGATAGGCAGAAAAAAAGAACACATGAATATAAGAACCAGATTGAATGTATAGAATCCTTGTTGGAGAAAAAACAGTATTCAAAATTAGAGGAGTATGTAAAGGGAATATGCGGTAAACTGGATAAGGAATTGGATGCTATTGATACTAATAATGTAATAGTCAATGCAATTTTAAATACGAAGTATCAGGAGGCAGATGAAAACGGGATCGTGTTTGTATTACGGGTAAACGATTTGTCGGAGTTGAGGATTGCTGACGAAGATATAGTTACAATATTATCTAATCTGCTGAATAATGCGCTTGAGGCATGTAGAAAGTGCGATAGTAGCAGAAGAATATTAAAATTGAAATTTGTTAATGAAGATGGCATGATAAAAATAGGGGTTAGAAATACATTTAACAATCCTATTCTTTATGAGAATGGAGAAATAAAATCTACAAAAATGTTGCAGACAGAGGACCACGGAGTGGGAATTAAAAATATCATAGAAGTTATTGAGAAGTATGATGGTTCCTATGTTATAAAAGATGATAATCAAGAGTTCTACTTTTCAATTATCATTCCGGATTGATAAAAAGCATCTTATAAAGTCAGATTGACAGTATGGGATGCTTTTTTCATGTCATTTTCTGCAATAAGCGGTCACTTTCTGCAAAGCATATTGCAATCTTTTTTATTATGTATAAAATTAAAATATATATCAAAGGAGGTTGTAGCATGGGTGTTGATTCTATATTAGGTAATTTTTCTGTTCAGACACAGAACGTTAAAAGGTCTACATCAGGAGTAGCAGGTACTAATCAAGCACAGCAGATATCAGAGACTGAGAAATTGGAAATCTTTAAGAAAGAGATTTGGAAAGAAATAGATTCTATGTCGTGGGGATCAAATATTTCTGTACAAATAACAGATAGTGCATTTGAAAAGATGATGGTGGATAAAGAGTTTAAAAACAAGATGATGAATATCATCAGAGAAGATGCCCGTGGATCAAATATGATGTGCGGTGGGACTCTAATACAAATTGATGAAAATGGGTATAAAGGTTATTCTTATATGCAGGATCATGCAAAAGAGGCAGGGAGAGCATTTGATGCCCACTCTAAGGACAAGGATAGCTTTTATGCGAAAAAATGTAAAAAGGATGAGTTAAATGAACTTTGGGAGAAAGAGAGATTAAAGAAACGTCAACAGCAGGAAAAAATTGATGATGAGTATTTGGAAAGTTTGCGTCTGAAAGAGATATTTCATCATAAAGAAGAAGTTGCAAAATTGTATGAGGAAAAAACGGTCAAAATGTAATGTATATGTAATTACCATAATTAGGTAAATTATATAAATATATTAGGAAAGGAGGAATGAGCATGAAAAGAACATTAGGAAAGAAAAACAGTGTACAGGATGGTACGCTGGTGGCTTTTGCTAATTGTAGTTGTGATTCAATGTGTAGCATTTTGGGATGTGACTGCAGTACAAGCGATACAGCAAGCAATACCTTAAGATTGCAGAATTATTCTAAGCTGTTGACAAAAGCAATCTCAGGAACATGGGCATATTAAAGTTAAGAGCAACACGGCATATGAGGGTGGGCAGTACTATGTATTGTCCACCTAATATTATAAGGAAAGTTGGATTAAGATGAATGATAAAATTCCATTTGTAAAATTGTTTCAGACACTAGATAATTGTTATTTTTTTGATGTAAATAGCAATTCAATAGTGCGTATTAATGAGACTGCATTTCATAAGATAGAGAGTTTAATTGCAGGGAATGATACTTTGAATCAGGATATAGATATTGTGAGACTAAAAAAACGTGGATATTTAAAAGCTAATAATGATAATATTATAGTAGAACATTCAGCATTAAATACAGTTAGCGAATATATGAATGGTAATATAAGACAGCTTATTTTGCAGGTTACACAGAATTGTAATTTGAGATGTAAGTATTGTGTTTATTCTGGTTCATATGTCAATCGAACTCATACAAAAAAGAGAATGAGCTTTGAAATCGCAAAGCAGGCAGTGGATTTTTATTTTGCACATAATATAAATAAAGATGCAGGTGTAATTAGTTTTTACGGCGGAGAACCTTTGTTGGAAATGGATCTTATCAAGAAAGTTGTTGCTTATAGTGAAAAGTTATATGAGGGGAAAGAATTGAGGTTTAATATGACTTCAAATGCTACTTTATTAACGGATGAAATAGCAGATTTTTTATATGAGCATAATTTTAATCTTACAATTAGTTTGGATGGTCCTGAAGAAGTACATAACCAAAGCAGAGTATTTGCAGACAGTAAAACAGGTACTTTTCATTGTATTATAAAAAATTTGGAGAAAATGATAGATCGATATCCAGATTTTATTTCCAATATAAGTTTTAATGCTGTGCTAGATATATCGAATGATTTTAAATGCAGTAGTAATTTTTTTACATATAATTTTATGAAAGATACAGTCGTTGGTGCAACAACACTAAATGAAAATGGTAACAAACAAGAAATTCAGTATAGTGAGATGTTTGATATAAATTATCGGTATGAATTGTTTAAATGCTATTTAAAGTATATTGGAAGATTAGATAAAAAGTTTGCCTCCAAAATAGTAGATAGTCAAGTGGGATCGTTAAAACAAGAAATACATGAAAAAATAAAAGCTCCATATAGCCGGGGAAAAACATGCCATCCATCAGGACCATGCATAGCTGGAGCAGTAAGGTTGTTTGTGACAGTTGAAGGGGTTTTTTATCCTTGCGAAAGAGTAAGTGAAACTTGTAGCGCATATGTTATAGGTAATTTGCAGGACGGATTTGATATAGAAAAAATAAAAAGTTTATTAAATATAGGTGCATTAACATCTGAACAATGTAAAAATTGTTGGGCAATAGAGTACTGTAATTCATGTGCATCTGGCATAGATGATGGAGATAAACTGTGTCCGGAAAAACGATTGGCACGATGTAAAGATATCAAAAAAGGGTGTGAGTTAAGAATGATTGAATATTGTACATTGAGAGAAATGGGGTGTAGTTTTGAATAGAATTGCAGTATTTCCATATGATGAGAATTTTTATCCTTTTTTAAAATATTCTGAAAATATGATTGGTTTTGAAATAAGTAAGGTATTTAGCGTTCGTGGTTGGGGGTATGTTGGAAAAAAGATATTTGATGTTTCGGATGAGATATCAAGAAATATGCTTGTGGAAGATATATCTGAGAAAATGGATGTAGAGGAATTTGATATTTTTCTACTAGCTGAACCAGAGCATTATGTAGATGAAAATTACATAATTCAAATAATAGATAGAATAGCTCGAATGAATAAAACAATTTGGATTTTTAAAAGATTGTCCGATGAGTTAATTGTTAAAGTAAATACTATCTGTAAACAGAATAGAGTTGAAGTAAAAATTTTTTCAAGTATGATGGAAAGTGTTACTTTTGATGGAGAAGAAATCTTGTATGATATTAGTACACCTATTATAGCAGTTGCCGGTATGGGGGAAAAAACTAACAAAATGGAGCTGCAAATAGATTTGGCTATTTCGTTACAAAAAGACAAGTATAAAATTGTATGGATATCCAGTAGAAATGAAGCTGTTTTGTATAGTGGTCAGAGATTTCCAGAGTTTATGTACGATGAGGGAGTATCAGAAAAGAAAAAAATCTTAATGTATAATCATTATTTAAAATGGATTGAACAGTCTGAAAAGCCGGATGTAATATTAGTTGGTATTCCAGGAGGGATAATGCCGGATAGCAAAAAACAAGTGGGATATTTTGGGATAACTTCCTATGAGGTTTTAAACGCAATAAATCCTGATTACTTTATCATGTCACTCTATGGTAATACTTTAGGGAAAAACTATTTAGATGAGCTGCGTAATGTGATGAAGTATAAGTTTAATGTAGAAGTGGATAGTTTTTATGTTGGCAATGCAGAACAAGATGCGTATTCATTGGATAAACTGACACCAATTGAATATATACATTTAGGGCAATTAGTGGTAGATAAAAGGGTAAAGGATGTAGATTATACAGAAATACCAATATATACTTGTAGCACTATTTCGCAACTATACAAAAACATGATTGAGAGATTAGGAGAATATGATGATTTTCAATCATTGTGAATGGAGGCTAAAATGGAAGAAAAGATTAAAGAAATGATCAAGGCAACACTAAATGTAAATATAGACAATATGACAGAGGAAGATAAAGATTATCCGCTTTTATCTAAAAAATTTGATGTGATGCCATATCAAATGCTTGTTTTTTTTACAAGAGTTGAGAAAGAGTTTAGTATAAAGATTCCTGATGAAACAATAACAGAAGGAAAATTTAATTCATATAATGATATTTCAAAAATAATAATAGATTTAGTTAAAGAAAAAATATAGGTGATGGAAAATATAAAGTTTTGCTGTACCATTTTCTGCTTAAATGTGTCCACTTTCTGCAAAATGTATTGTTTTATTTGTGATTTTCTTTATACTTAATAGAAAGGAGAGGCACAAAAATATGATAGAAAAGATGGTATTGAATGTAGTAAATCTAATGGAAACAAAAAAAATAATAGAAAAGTCTAACAGTGAATATTATGAATATGCTTTGGTATCATTAGCAGAACGTATAATAGCAGTTGGAACTATGCTGGCTATTGGTATACTTTTTGAGCAGTTCATACCGACAATTATTTTTCTTGTTTTTTTTCTTTCTTTAAGAAAACGAACGGGAGGTTATCATGCAGATAAATTCTGGCAGTGCTATCTTGTGACAATCATAACTTATATCGGGGTTATCAAAGTAGCTGTGGCACTTTCTGAAAAGTCCTCTGTTGCTATGTATGCGATATTGGTTCTTGCAGTGCTTATTATTGAGGTTATAGGAACGGTAAACCATCCAAACATTGATCTTGATAAGGGAGAATTGAGGGAAACTAAAAGAGCAGCCAGATTACTTGTATTGATGGAGGCGGCAATAATTGCAATGTTGGTTGCTTTAGGAATTAATCAATTATATGTAAGTTATATGTCAATAGCTATTATTTTGTGTTCATCCTTGATGTGCTTAGCAAAAATATTAAAACAGGAGGTAAAGGTAAAATGAGAAATGCAGAAAAATTAACAGACACGATCTTGAAGGCAGTGGAGAAGGTTGCTCGGAATGAAGTGGAAAAGAACGTGCTTGGCGGAGCGCCTAAATGTTCAGCGATTTATCATCAACCGAAAAGACCAAAGAAAACTAAATAATGGATGTATTGTTGTGTATAAGTCAGCATATGCGCAATGAATTTTGTGGGCTGCGGCACTAAGCAATTAGTGCGCAGTCCGTTTGTTTTGAAGAATTATATTATTAAAAATATTTGTGTGGTTGATTTTGTAACGAATTAAAAATGAGTGGTAAAATATGAAATTGTAGAAAAAGGAAATGTATGGATAAGCAGAAGAATTGCATAATCTGAGGTATGTCATGGATAAAGGGATTAGGATTGCGATTATAGATAATGGAATTAATGAGCTTTTCTTAAAAAAAGGGATAGAAAAAAGTATTGCTATTGATGAAAATGGTATTTGTATAGCCGATACAAAAGATATAGATCAGCAGCAATTCCAACATGGAACAAATTGTGCAATGATACTGGAGAAATATTGTTCAGATTGTCAGTTGATTAGCATAAGAATTTTGGACGAGAATGGGAAGGGTGCAATTAAAAGCATATATCCAGCATTAAAATGGTGCTATAAAAATGAAGTCCGTTTGGTTAATTTAAGTTTAGGAACAGTAGATTTTAGAGATTGTGAAAAGTTAAGATGCCTGATTAACAAATATGTCACAAAAGGCATGATTATAATAGCTGCAACTGCCAATTCTGGTTTTGTGTCATACCCGGCAAGTTTTACGAATGTAATTGGCGTGGCAACTACAGATAGTCCGTTGGACTATTGTAAAGATTATATGCAGATGGGTATAGATACTGTTGTACCATCTGTACATACTATTAAAGTTTGTGATACGGAATTGAACACATCATTGAGTAACAGTTATGCAGCTCCATATATAAGTGCATTGATTGCTAATAAGTTAAAAGAAGATAGCACGTTTGAAATAAAGAAGTTAAAGACATATGCGAGTGAGCAAAGCCAACTGCGTATAGTTAAGGGAATATTTGAGCCGGACTGGGTTTACAGAGCGTATGTATTGGGTATAAGAACAATAAGCAGAGCAAAGTATTATTTTGAAACAGTTGTGGGAAAATTTGAAGAAGTGCAGGAAGAAATAGATACTATTATAGCATTTTCAATGTCCGATTTGGAAAAATTGCAAGTAGGGAATAAGAATTTAATATATATCGGTAAAGAGGATATTCATAAAATAAATGTGCAGGGATTCTTTTGGAGTAGGAAAACCAGACAACAACAGATTGTAAATAACCATTATCGGGGAAACGGTCTTGATGTACCAGTAGTGATATTGGCAATAGAAACTGCAATAGATAGTTTTTATATACTTACTGAATTAAAGAAGGCGTTTGCCGATGGTGGCTATAACGCATATACAATTGGAATGGAGCCGGAATGTGTACTGTATGGGTTAGAGTATATGCCGGAGCCTGTTACAGATCATGAAGCATGGAAGAAATTTATAGAAAGTCAAGTTTTTTATAAACAAAGTGATTTGGTTATATGGTGCGTTCCATTGGAAGATAGGGATAAATTTTTGAAAGTATATTCTGATTGTGATGTAGAGATTAGCCTTTGCAATGAGGGAGAGAATATATTGGCTAAGTTTTCTTTTGAGGGGGGAAAGGTTGAGAAAAAAATATCACAACTGATTGACAGGAAAGATGTTGAGGAAATATATCATACTATAGAAACGAAGCTGACGGAGGATGAAGATGGATAATAAAGAGGCTATAAAGAGATTGCTTTTGTTATTGAACAGATACAGAAGAACAATAGCTGTGATTGTCTGTTGCCTGTTTATTTCTACAGGGTTGAACCTTTGCGTCCCACTAATCAGCAGACGGATCATGGATGATGGCTTTATTGGTGGCGATAAGAAATTATTGATTGAGCTGGTTTTGGCATCTATGGTAATTTACGCTATAAATTCCCTTATAGATATAATCAAAGAAAAGAAACGTGTAGATATTTCAGCTAAGATACAATACTTTCTCTCAGAACAGTCTTTTTCCCATCTTATGAAGCTGCGAGTAAGCTATTTTAATAACACAAATTATGCGGAGACTTTGAATAATATTAACACAGATATTAACCAGATGACATCTATTGCTGATAGCAGCGTTTTCTTTGTAATTACGCAGGCGTTCAGCATGGTCGGTGGTATTATTGGATTACTTATTATAGATTTTAGAATGACAATATTGGTACTTCTATTTATTCCGATCAAGTGTGTCGTGATGAAATATTTTGCTAAGAAACAAAAACAGATTATGGATGAGTTCATAACAAGTAATCAAAAATATGCGAAATGGTTTGGAGATACTGTTGGTGGGGTACGGGAAGTTAAGCTGTTTAATGTCTTTGATAAAAAACATGAGGAATTTGCACTCAATCAGAACGAAATTATAGAGAAGCAAAAGCAAATGAATATGTTAGGGCAGTGGAATATGATCATAGACAGCATTATGGTACAGTTGCTTTCCACGCTGTTATATATTTTAGGAGCAAATTTGGTGTTTGATCTCCGGCTTTCGGTGGGTAGTGTGTTTGCTTTTATTACATATAGTGCTTATGTTACAGGACCAATTTCTGCAATCCTTAACATAGGATACCTTCTATCAGGAATTATCCCGTCAACTAAGCGATATTATGCTTTTATGGATTTGGAGGAAGAAACGGATAACCGGAAGAATGTAGAGCCGCATCTGAATGATTTGAAATTGGAACAGGTTTCTTTTGCATATGAAAAGGATAAATATATTCTAAAGAATATTGACATTTCATTTGCAAAGGGTAGCAAGACAGCGATAATCGGACGTAATGGTTCAGGAAAGACAACAATCATCAATCTTCTTACTAGAATGTATGAGCCGACAAGTGGAAAGATATTATTAGGATCGGAAAATCTTTCAGAATTGTCATTGTCGGAATACAGAAATATGGTATCAGTGGTAAGCCAACAGATATATCTTTTTAATGATACGATAAGAAATAATATCTGTTTGTACAAGCAGGTGGATGATGCAATGATAGAAGCTGCTTATAAGGATAGTGGACTTGAAGATTTTATAAAAGAGGTTTCTTTAGATTATGTGGTAGGACAGAATGGAGCAATGCTTTCCGGTGGACAGAAACAAAAGATAGCTCTTGCAAGGGCATTGATACATGATAAGCCGATTGTTATATTTGATGAAGCCACTTCAAATACGGATGCTTATTCAGAACAGCAGATTAACGGATTGTTGAATACTAAGCTGAAAGAAAAAACAGTGATAGTTATAACACATAAGAAAGAGATATTAAGCAAAGTCGATCAGATTATCGTGCTGAAGGAAGGTGTGGTTGCTGATATAGGAAGGTATAGTGAGCTGATAGGTAAAAATGATGAATTAAAGATTATGTTAGAAAAATTAGATTAGTACAAGGAAGTCCTTTCAGAATAATAACGAATGTCTGAAAGGATTTTTTTGCCGTTTTCTGCAAAAACAGTTCATTTTCTGCAGGGGTAATTGAACTTTATCTCAATTTTGTTATTATTATTAAAAAAGCAGGAATCTATAAAAAATTAAAACTGGCGATTGGATCAAAACTATTGAACGGAGGTAAGGATAATGGCAATTACAGGAGTAAATGGTGGGGTAAGCAGTAATTATGCAAACTATTATGCATCAAAATCAAAGGATGATACAAGAACAAAGAGCGAAAGCACAGGAGAAGTAAGTAGTAAAAGCGTAGATACAGCAAAAACAGGTACTACGACAGCTACAGGATCAAAAAGTAGGACAGCAACGGAATATACTAAGTATTTACAGGAGAAATTTAGTTATTTTAACAAATCGACATCAATGGAAGGTGTACCAACAACAGTTTCTGTATCAAGTGCATTTATTAAAAAATGTGCAAATGATCCAGAGAAAGCAAAATTTTTAGAGGAAAATTTGAATGCCTTGCCAGAATGTGCAGCGAAAGCAGTTGCAGGGTGTCAGGGAACATTAACTAACCTTAGCTATCAGGTTGATGCAAATGGCAATATTTCTGTGGCAATATCTGGCACAAGTGATCCTGACGGTAAAATTGCTAAAGAGAATGCTGAGAGGAAGGCAAAGGAAAGTAAAGAAAAAGAGAAAAAATTAGAAGAAAGAAGAGCAGCTAAAAAAGCAGAAGAGAAAAAACTGGAAGAGAGATTAGCAGCTAAAAAGGCATTGACAGAGAAAACAGATACTAACATAAATACCAGTAGTGGACAAATTAGAATTACAGAGGCTTCGGCATATACAAATCAAACCATCAATGTTGGAAGTAATTTTAATAGCTATAGTTAAGTAGATAATTATGAAATATAGAATTGCATAATATGTGGTTTTGCAAGAATCTATATAGTTAAATCTTTGAAAGGGGGTGAAATTATGGGAAGCAAGAAGCTTGGAAAAAAGGGCGGCTTTGATGAAGGCACATTGGTGGCTTTTGCATGTGCATGTAATTGTAACTTATGTCTGTGTACATCATGTAGCAATTGTAATACAATTCCAAATGCTACGGGACTCCAGCTTACAGGAAATGTAACTTACAATAACCTGTACAACAAGTCGTTTGGACCTATGACACTTTTGAGTTAGGCATAGGAAGTTACAGGCAGCATTTGAGCCTATAACTTTTTGAGTTAGGTTCAGAAGCTATAGGCAGCCTGATGAGATATTAGTCAGGCTGCCTTTTTAAAATTAGGAGGAAAAATATATGATTGAACATATACCATATATTCATTTGATAGAGATATATAACGAGAAATATTTATACGATGTAAACACTAACGGAATAGTTCATATTTCTGATGAAATGTTTGTTTTCTTGAATAAGTTGATTTCAAATACTTCAATAAGCAAAGAACAAATCAGCAGTGAGTATAATACGTTGAGTGAGGAATGTCAAAGTGATATAGATTTATTGATGCAACGAGGATTTCTTTGTGACAAGAACGAAAATATTGTTTTTCGGCATCCTGAAACAGATCGGCTTGAAGAGTTTTATAAGACTAATTTGAATATGATGACATTACAAGTAACGCAAAACTGTAATTTAAGATGTAAATATTGCGTTTATTCGGGAAGTTATGTGAATAGAACACACATGAATAAACGTATGAGTTTAAAAACTGCGATTGAAGCAGTAAAATTTTTATATGACCATTCGTTAAACAGTGATTCAGTAACTATAGGTTTTTATGGTGGGGAACCCTTGTTAGAGTATGAATTGATTAAACAGTGTGTTCAATATGCGGAAGAAATTTTTGCTGGTAAGAAGCTGTCATTTAATATGACAAGCAATGCAACTTTACTCACAGAGGATAGCATAAAATTTTTAGCAGAACATGGTTTTAATTTGACAATTAGTTTGGACGGACCTGCAAATATTCAAAATAAAAATAGGATATTTGCGGCAAGCAATAAAGGTACTTATGAAACTGTTATGGAACGTTTGGAGCTGGTAAAGAAAATCTGTCCTGAATTTATTAAAAATATTTCATTTAATGCCGTTATTGACTTAAAACAGGATGTTTCATGTACAAGCCAATTTTTTATGACATATGATTTGGTAAAAGAAATTGGTGTCTCAGGAAATTATGTTGATGTTAATAATTTGAAGGAATTAGAACAGGATGAAGTGCCGCCGGAATTTTATGCAAATTCCAATTACGAGGTATTTAAGGTCTATCTGAATAGTTGTACAAATCTGCTGAAAGGCTATGATTCTTCGTTGTATAACTTTCATATATCTGCATTGCATAATCAGATGGTGGAAAGAAATGTTTATAATAAGCATGATAGCTGCTATGATTGTCCGGGTGGTCAATGTTTGCCGGGAATACAAAGACTATTTGTAAATGTTGATGGTAAAATGTTTCCATGTGAAAGGGTAAATGAATCATCTGACATTCTTTGTATTGGAAGTATTCAGGAAGGCTTTGATATAGAAAATGCGAAGAATCTACTCAATGTTGCGAAGATCTCAGAGAATGAGTGTAAAAAATGTTGGTGTTATAAGATGTGCGAGTTGTGCTGCGGTAAAGCAGAGAATAATGGAAAACTGGATAAGGGAAAACGACTTTCTTTTTGCAAGACAAGCAGGTATTCGATAGAAGAAAACATAAAAAATTATGTAACACTAAAGAAATATGGTAGTCGTACAGTGTGAAAGGAGCAATAATGAAAAAAATAAATTTGGGCGTATATCCGTTTGAAGAATCTTTTATTCCTATATTGAGATATAAAGAGCTGTTTGACAAATACCGATTTTGCCAATTAATAAAGCATAACGGCGATAGTCTAAGCGAAAATGAAATTAAGGAAATAAGTACATGTGCAAGGGAATGTAGTCAAATTAACTGGGAAGATTTGAACAATGACAGTCGCTTAGATATGCTTTTGGTGACTAGAGATGTTGAAAAACTGGAATGGGATGTAGCAGTAGGCGTTATAGAAAAATATTGTAAAATGGGTATTGGTATTTTGCTCATGGGCGTTCAAACAGTTAAAGGAAAAATACAAGAAATATGTACTTCCTATAATGTTATGTGTAAAACAAGTGATGAAATATCATTTGCCAATAAAAAAGTAGATTATAGAAATATGAAATATTCTTTAGCACAGCAAACTATTGAGACGCCTATTGTTTCTGTTGCAGGAGTAGTTCCGGTAACACAAAAGTACCAGATTCAGTTGGATTTGTTTGATAATTTTAAAAAAGATGGATATAAAGTGACTTTAGTTGGAACAGGCTGCATGAATGAGTTAATTGATTCTTATTCTGTTGACGATGTATTGTTTTGCCGGGAGTTATCAGAAGTACATAGAATACATTATTTTAACGATTTTATAAAAGAAATCGAAAAGCAGGAAGAACCGGATGTAATAATTATAGGTGTAGATGATCCGCTCTTATCATTATCTTCAAGGCATCCATTTAATTATGGTATTTATGCTTCGGAGTTATATAGTGCATTCACTCCAGACGTGTCAGTAATAGCATTGATGAATGGAACTTATAATGATGAATTTTATGATGAGTTTGGTAAGCTGTGTCGTTTCAAATATAATTTTGAAGCAAGTGCTTATTTTGTGTCAAGATATGTTCCGCTCTCGGCTTCTATGTATAGGGAGAAGTTATCTTATGCATATGCAAATGAGATACAAAATACATCGAATAAATACACTGTTTTTTCAAATGCTGATATAGAACAAAAGAGTATATATAATTTTGTTTTGAAAAAGTTGCAGCAATTTGGCAGATGCGAGCAGTTTTAGTAGGGAGGGATAAAATGGAAAGTACACTGAAAGAAAGAATCATTGATGTAATGGAAAAAGCGTTAAATATTCATTTTACAGACAACGTGGATTTTCAATACAGTTTGTTAGATCCACGAATTGGATTGAAACCACGAGACTTGTTAGTTATATTTTTTGCACTTCAAGAATCTTTTCATATTACATTCATTGAGAATGACATAGTGGAAAAGAGATTTGATTTTTTAGATAATATTGTCGCTTCGGTACAGGAGAAGTTAGATGCAGTATCTTAGGCAGCGGGTGCGGTTACATATGGGGTGGGAAATGGTTTTGGTTATGAAGTGGGTTATTTAGGAAACAGGATATGTGAAAAAGACGAATTGAAGATTATGTTGCAAAACGGATGGAATAGAAAAAATCTTTTCAAAACAATGGGATGAGTTTGGAAAGATTTTTTTTGTGCCATTTTCTGCAGAAACAGTTCATTTTCTGCATAGGTAATTGAACATTAATCAAATTTTGCTATTATGATAGTAGAGAAATTTGTCTATCAATGAGAGGAAAGAAAAGGATTTGAAATTATTCTATCAAGGAGGATGGTGCTATGTCAAAAATAACAGATTATAGTTTTTTGTTTCAATCAATGTTTGGAATGAAAAGTAATGCGGGAATGGTGAATCCACTTAGGGTAAGCAGTTTGTCAAGTGGTTCTGTGCAGGCACAATTAAAAGCGGCAGGAATTGATACGAACAGCGCACAGTATAAAGCTGCTATTAAAGAAATGACTAAACATGCCGGAAGTAGTGGAATGTTCACAAATGTGCAGGCAATAAAAAATCTTATGAGCCAATATGATAAAGACGGCGATTATATTGATCCGAACACAGGATTGGCAGGATTAGTTGTGACAGAGGAAAATGCTGTTAGCAGAAAGAAACTTATTTCAATTTCAGAAAGTAGCCTCGAAGATATGTTTGAAGTTACCAAAAAAGAGTTTTTGCAGGGAAATGGCATGGGGAATGGAGATACAACAAGAAGGTCAGATGTTTATACAGATTTGTATCGGAAAATGGGTAAAAAAGACCGTTTAGCAGCCGGATATACATTATCGCAGTATGAAAAGGCATATACACAGGCGTTTATTGCAGCAGCAAAAGCAGCAGATCCTACTTGGAAGGCAGGAAAACCTATCAAATCAGGGGCTTTGGATGGCATTACAAGAGAAACGGTAGAAGCTAATTTATCTAAATCAGGAAATAGACTTGTAAATGCGGGCGTAGATGTGAGATGTTGATTTATATTGCTGTTTTACGCATATATCTCAGTAATTCATTTATGAAAGGGAGGTTTTTTCAATGAAGTCAGCAAAAAGAAGAATCTTTACAATTGTTATGGCATGTTTTATGGCGTGTATGATGTTTGCGATGCCTGTTTTGGCGGCAACTACATCTAGTTCATATTTCAGCAAGACTACAACAAAATTGAATGCCTTAAACGGTGGAAAATCCAATATAAGTTCAGTTACATCTGGAAGTACACCTGATGGTGCATCTGTTACTTCTGTGAAAGTATTCGTTAATGTGGCAAGAGGAACAGATCCGTATACGCTTTATATACAGAGCCCAGAAGGAACAATAGCATCTTTTAGTGGTCCGACATCATCTGCGACATTTACCACTGATGTTTTTAATGGTGAAACTCCTAAAGGAACATGGAAGGTATGGATTGTAAATTCAGGGGTGTCGTATAACGGAAATATATATCCTGCTTCTACAGCAACGGTTTCGTTGACAGTTTACTATGATTATTGATGAAACGAAAAGTTTTAGAAATAATGTCTGGTATTACGAAATTAGCCTAATAGTCTAATTTATTGAGATATATGCGAATTGATTTTTATAGGGTAGGTAGCAAGATTGGTACAAAATTGGCAGACAGGGATAGCTCTATTCTCTGTCTGCCAATCTTTTATTATATCAGAAAGATTAAGAAAATCCTTTTATAGCTTATCTGAAAGGATTTTTATGCCGTTTTCTGCAAAAACAGTCCATTTTCTGCAAGGCTACTGTTATCCCAATTCATTTCTGCTATGATATAGTTTGTTGCGTAAAAATATACATAACACAAAAGAAAAAGATAATATAAACTACACCTGATAACAAGTAACTGTTGTTAGGTGTATATTTTTGCCATAAATTTTGATGATATATATTTTACATAGATTTGTTTTTAAGGGATATATACGCTGTCTGATACAGTACGATATACTCCTAAAAAGTAAATACGGCAATTTACGAGTACACAAATCGACATGGCAGGTCGGTGCGGTGTACTCTTTTTTTTGCTACTGTCGAAAATTGCTGATTAATCGGGAGAAATACATACGAGCGTCGAACCGGGGACCTCCCGTTGATTCTTCATTTCACAAACAAATAAAAAGAATGGAGAATCAGAAAATGAAAGATATAAAATATATTATTGCCGATAATGTGAGATTATACCGGAAAAAGCAAAATCTAACACAATTTGAACTAGCAGAGAAAGCGGAGCTTTCAGTTGATTCTATAAAGCGGATCGAGCATGGGAGCAGAACGATGTCATTGGAAAACTTTATGAGAATTGCGGATGCATTGGCTGTTCCTCTATCTTATCTCTTGTATGAAAGTCTAAATGAAATCCCCATAACAGAACGTATTCTAAATGTCTTAAATAGTAAAGATGCAAAGCAGCAGGAATATTTGGTACATATGCTTGAAGAAATGTCATTTGGTTTGGACAGGCTCTTATAGCAGATGTAAGGTGGTCGAAAAAGGTGTATAGGGATTCTATGCGCCTTTTTTTGTAAGCGGTCTTATAATAAAAGATTTTTTGTTTTTTCCTGAAAGTGAAACCAGATTCTTACAAGCGTCGTATTGATAAAAAATTTGAGCAGATAGGATTTGGAGGAATGGACGAAAAGAGCATACTAAAGAAATTACGGAACCGGGATGAAAAGGCGTTTGAGGAAATAATTGATTTATATAGTGCTTATATTACTGCTGTTGTTAGAAACCTATTAGGCTCAAGAGGAACAAAGGAAGATGTGGAGGAGGTGGTTGCGGATACATTTATCGCATTATGGATTACGGCTGAAAGAATCAATTATGAAGAGTACAGCAGTATCAAAGCGTACATAGCAGTCATTGCAAGGAACAAAGCAAAGGACTGGCTAAGAGCTGCCAAAGGGCAGAATTTACAGTTGTTGGATGATATCCTGATAATTGATAACAGTGTGGAACAGATAATTGTCCAGAGAGAACAACAGAGAATCATAGCAAAAATTTTAAAACAGTTAAAACCGTTGGACTGGAAGATTTTTGTGGCTTATTACTACCAGTACGAAAAAGTGTATGAAATCGCACAGGAGCTTCAGATGAATCCTCAGACAGTAAAGACAAGACTGCGGCGTGGAAGAGAGGTGCTTAAAAAATTTCTGATTGAAGAAGGATATGGGAGTAATGCAGATTAGGATAAGTGACATGCTTGATAATGCTTCTGAGCTGATCGAAGAAAACATAGAGGTCAAATACACCATCAATAACGACAGAATTAAGCGGATGGTATTTTCAGAGATTAAACATATGCGGAGAAAGCATAAGAAAACAGGCAGAGGCAGGTATAAAATCATGCAGCCTATAACGGCTCATAGCGTAGAGACTGTAAAAGACAAGGAGAACAACATGAGAAAAAAGATATTAAAGGTTATGAAATGGGTATTGGGGATTATAATAATAGTTGCTGCAGCATTGCTGCTCTGGAACTTTATCTGCAAAAAAGTAGAGCAGTCGAAAATTGAAAATGCTTATGGAGAGGCTGTTGAAGTGAATGGAAACAGCATGGTGGTAGATATAAAGGGGGAGGATAACGAAACAACAATCATATTATTGCCCGGTTGGGGTTCTGCCTCGCCAATCATGGAATTTCTGCCATTAGCGGAAATATTGTCAGAAGATTTCAGGGTTATAACCATAGAACCGTTTGGCTACGGGCTTTCGGACAGGGTTGGAACAGAGCGGGAAATCGGCGTGGTTGTGGAGGAATTGCATGAGTGTACCAAAAAGTTAGGCTGTGACCAGTATTATTTGATGGCACATTCGCTCTCAGGACTGTATTCGCTATACTGGGCAAATGCTTATCCGCAGGAAGTGGCTGGCTTTATAGGGATTGATCCATCTGTTCCCAAGCAGTCCGATGAAGAACCGCTCCCGATCAGCATGGTAACATTAAACAGGCTTTCAGCATATTTCCAGAAAGTTACAAACATATTTGGAATTACCCGGTTATGTTCTGTTGGACATCCGGAAAAGGCAGTTTATGCAGACACGTCTTATCCATATTCGGATAGGGAGTTAGAAGTATTCCGCATTTTGTCTATGGATTTTGCGTACAGCAAAGATATTATGAATGAATTAGGGCATATGGAAGATAATCTGGAGTCTGTGAGGGATATGAAATTTCCTGAAAGTGTTCCAGTATTGCAGTTTGTTTCGGGCGATAACTGTGAGCTGTTAGAATCATGGGAACTGTTGCATAGAGAAGTCATTACAGAAACGGATAAGAGTGAAGTGCTGCGGCTAGATGGCGGGCATTATCTGCATTTTGAGTGGAAGCAGGAGATCGTTGAAAAAGTAAGGGAATGGGTTAGCTGACTTTTCCGTTTTCTGCAATAGAGAATCATTTTCTGCAAGGATAATGTTATTGAAAAATTTTTTTGTTATCATAAATATGTATAAATGGAATTTGAGACATATGGACTTATGCAGTGGTCAAATTGTCTGTATGAGTTCTATCGGAATTTGATTTTTTATTTACGCATAATGCAGCTTGCATACAATACAGAATTGAGATAGGAGACTTTGAAATGGATAAATATAGAGAATTGATAAGTATTTTTTCGGAAATTCTTGAAAAATCAAAGGATTATCATATTGCGTATATCTATCAGGTAGGGTATGTGTCCCTGATTGGCTTATTAAGTAAAGAAGAGCAGAACGCATCAATGATAGTGGATGAGGTATTTTCCTCGCCGGAGAGCATGGCAGAAAGTTTGCTGCGTAATTGGCGTTGGCAGTGGTTCTATGAAAATAAGGAATTACTGCCACGGAAAGACTATGACGATATCCGCAAACTCGACAGCGATTTGCCGGACAACCTGCAGGAGCAGTACAGACAGAGTATTTCGGACTGGCAGAGCAAAATTCAGAACATCTTGCGAAAGTAGAGTTAAGGCTGCTTGTAGATCAGGCGTCCGATAAGGGAAGTAATAAATATAAAGGTAAATACGATTGCTTGAAGGAACATATATCTTGTATTTTTGGTAAAAATGAAAAATAAAGCCAGTAAAAAGCTGATAAGTATCGTAAAATGGGTTCTTTTAATGAAAGTAAGATTGTCCTGGGCATCTACTTCCCTGTTTGGATGGTCAACTGGTCCGATGATCAGAATGAGTATGGCAGTAAATATGTACAATCCAAAAGCGGCAAAAACGGGTATTGTTACATATTTTACTGCCAATAGGGTAGAGAAAAGTATCAGACAGGAACCTATAAAACAGGCAAAATATGTTTTCATATGTAAGCCGCCGCCAAATGACCGCATAGGGATAAAAAGCAGGAAAAAGAAGAGACATTCTGGAATCATGTGAAGAAACAGGGCTATTATAATACTACATATTGTACTCACAGATAATTCCAAAAAGCATTGAAAACCATATTGATAGATTTCATGGGACTCCTCTGTAATAATTCCTTTTTCAAAGATATAGTCTGTTAATTTTTTTGCTAAGTGTTCCATAACAACTCCTTTTGATATTATGAAGAAATAATATGCTATCAGCCGTTTTCGGAATACGAACCATACATAACTACTATGACCTGAAATTCGTTATCATTATCTATAATTTCCACTTGTCCTTGATAATTTGCAACAGCATGGTTTATAGATGAAAGTCCTAGACCGTGATATATGGTATCGTTTTTTGTAGTAAGATAGTGACCGATAGTATCTTTTTTTCGTTTTTTCTGATAGTTATTTCTTATGCTTAGCTGAAAGACTTCCTTTACATAAGAAATATCAAGGTTTATAAATCTATCGCCTTCTTTTATCTCCCGGCAGGCTTCTAAGGCATTTTCCATTAAGTTTCCTAAAATAATAGCTAAATGTCCGCTTTCAAATGGAAGGGATGCAGGGATAAAAACATTGATATTGAAATGGATATTATATTTCTGCGCTAAGGCATATGTATTGTTTATCAGGGAATCGACTACTATATTGCCGCTACGGGAGACTTCTTTTGGTCGCTCTCCGATACCACCATCTAACAGTTGAGATATGTATCGCTCTGTTTCATTCATCTGTCCAATACGAACCATTTCAAGGAGTATTGTGAGATGCTTTTTCAGATCGTGCCGGATTTTGCGGAGTTCAAGATAAAGGCTTTCCCGTTCTTCTGCCTGTTGGCTGCAAAGTTCCAGTTGCTGTGCATACAAGCGGTTTTGTTCTCGTAGTTCAGCGTCTCGGCTGATCCAGTCATAAACTTCAAAGATAACATAATTTACCACAAGCAGCAGAAAACTGGCTGTGGCAGAAAAAATCGCATGTTCGTTATGTGCAGCCGCAATAAGAAATATGTGGTGCATTATATATATGCTGCCGACAGGAACAAGAAGAATGATTAAAAAGTATTTCATGGGTATTTCGGAATAATGGTTATCCTTGATGTAGTGGCTTATGATAACTGACAAAAGTAGCATACACATTTTAGATATGAAGCTTCCGGCATCCTTGAGTATTGCAGTATCGAAACCGATAGTTTTTAGTATTGCCATAACGATAACTTCCACCAACATCCATGCAGTGCATATCAACAAAGAAAATACACATCGTTGCATTACGCTTTTCTTATGAGCAGATGAACTAATTGTAAATATTAGTAGGACATTTCCCACAAGTAACAGATGAGGCGGGAAATCGATGCCAATATCATTTATGAGCAGAAATACATAATATATGCTCCATTCTATGTAGACTTTTAGCGTTTTCTTTCCTGATCCCCAAAATGCTTTCATGCACTTTTGGATAATAAGAAGATGGAGCAATGGCAGAAGAAGTTCAGATATAGTAGTCAAGTATCTATTCATTCTATAACCGCCTTTCCACCAGCAATCATGCATAGCTGCTGACGTACTTCCTTCTGCCGATCTTCGCTGATTTTCAAATCCAATTCTTTGTTCATAAAGCTGATGGTCATATTAAAGAAATTCATCTTTTTGACGTAATCATAGTTTACTAAAAAGGACTGGTGTATACGTAGAAAATATTGCCTGCTTGCTGCCAGTTCTTTCTCTACATTATTGAGTTTTCCATAAAAATATTCATAAGTACCATCTTTAAAGTGGATATTTACGATTCTGTTGTTGCTTTCAAAATATACAATATCCTTTACAGGTACTTTTTTGATTTCTTTATTGAACGTAAACTGATAGAATACCGCTGTTTCATTGATGCGATTATATGAATCCCTAAAGTAACGGGCAAATTTTTCATGGTCTAAAGGTTTTGAGAGATAACGGAAAGGTTCAACTTCAAATAACTCCTGTAAATATTTGTCATAACCAGATACATAAATGAGCAATACAGTCCGGTTTATCTCACGGATCTTCCGTGCTGCTGTTATTCCGTCCACCTGTTCCATTTCAATGTCAATAAAGATAAGCTCATAATGCTCACCACCCTGAATGCTTTTCAAAAGGGTTTTACCATCGGAGAATACTTCTGTTTCCGCACGGATTCCTAATTTCCGGCTTTCCTCAATCACCAGAGTTTCCAGTTCTCCAGTAAATTTTGAATCATCGTCACATATTGCTATTCTCAGCATTTTTATCCTCTTCCTTTGCCGATGCTTTCTCGCTTTCTTTTTGCGCCTGCTCTAAACGCTCAAGTATACAGCGAAGTGTCTTTTGGTTGATTTCGGATAACTTCTGATAGCGGAGGACAATATCATAGCATTTATCCATTTCCTGATTCATGCGGTATTGTCCGTTATAATCACGTTTTACATCAGAAATTCCAAGTATATAGTCAGTAGTAACATTAAATTGTTTTGATATTTCTATGAGTATATCAGAAGGAATATCATAAGCGTTATTTTCCATTCTACTTACCGCTTGTTGTGTAGTTCCGATTTTTTCAGCAAGAGTTTCTTGGGACATGTTTAAACTCTTACGAAGTTCACGAATACGATTTTTAGCCATATGTATAACTTCCTTTCTGATAATATTTTTACATAATTAGACAAAATATGCTAACAATGCAAGTGAGTAAGTAAAATACTCGTATAGCGGTAAAATTGAGCAGAAATTAAGATGCTGAACAGAGTATGATTGTAGGGAAAAATTACACACTGTATCGGAATTTCAACATGGAAAAAGAAAAAGTACACAGAATAAGTTATACTATCATTGAATTATGAAATTGGAGGTGCAATATATGTTAGGTAATAAAAAGAAAAATGTAACAGCTACAATTTTGGAAAAGGTAGCACGTAGTTCCGTAAAAGCAGCAGCGGACAGCAGATGTATGTACTGTCTGCACCAGCCTAAGCAGCCGACAGGAATTAAGAAGTTTTCCAAATAAGATAAGCTGGCAAACGGAAGGAAATACTGCCATATATATGAGGAAACTCATATATATGGCAGTATTTTTGGAAAAAGACATCTTCTATATTATTATTTCAGATTTAGTCAATCCACTTCCGCTGTATTGAATTTAAAAATGTTCAGTAAACAAACTGTACGGAAGAATGCAACGACACACAAATGACATTCAACATTAAAACTCATGCATGTGTTGTTCATGCACAAATTTAGGACAGGGGTAAACTGCATATTTTTATATTAGTGGCATATGGGATAAGAAGATTTCCCGATTTAATAAAAAACCATAGAGGAAAAAGAATACATATGGAAGGGTACGTCCTGATATAATGTATTCTTTTTTTTATGCCTGTCGAAATTTGCAATTTCATGTTTGGGTTTGTATCCGTAGTCCTCCATGTAGTTCTTCATTTCAAAAATAAATCAGAATGGAGAATAAATAAATGAAGGATATAAGATATATTATTGCGGATAATGTGAAATTATACCGAAAAAAAGAAAACTTAACACAGGCGGAACTTGCGGAACGATCAAATCTGTCGTTGGATTCCATAAAACGAATTGAAGGCGGAAAGAGAACAATGTCACTAGAAAATTTTTTAAGACTTGCTGATGCGCTTCGTGTGCCGTTATCATTCTTTCTATATAATCAAACGGATTTGATACCAGAAACAGAACAGATACATTGCATTTTAGAGGGAAAGAATGAAAGTCAAAGGAAATATTTATTACATATATTGCAAGAGATGGCTGAAGGATTGGACAAGTTGCCATAATAATTGAGTTTAAGAAATATAGAGATAGTATTTTGGAATAATTTATTTTGTTTATTAATTATAAAAAAGATATAAATGCAAATTTTTAGCAAAGTTTTCAGGAAAAAATACGAGTAAACTCGGAAAAATGTAAACGGTAGATAGTGCGTACCTCGACTGTAAAGGATAAATATGTGACAATAGA